>LNFM01000859.1_pt1 | contig 71756 bp, 68 predicted proteins | sample 596031 | NCBI WGS metagenome assembly LNFM01 (sample SAMN04254537, study PRJNA301005) | activated carbon metagenome | isolation source: dual media filters at the Ann Arbor, Michigan drinking water treatment plant | place: USA: Ann Arbor
GCGGAACGACCGGAGCCGGATTGGTCTTCTGGGAAACATCAGCCGCAGAGAAAGAGCGATGGGCTGTCTGGTGGCGTTATCGGCACTGGCACAATATTTCGCACGACATGTGGTGCGGATATTTTGGCGGTCGCTCCGTCGTGTCGCTTACACAATCTGCTCCGCCATATTGGCGGCTGAACTATCCTGGCCGACAAATACTATTCAGCGGGTATCACTTATCTCCTGCTACCGCTGAGGCTTATCTCGCTGCACTAGACAATTATTCACCTCCCTGGCTCCATGGCTATCCGTCGCTTCTCTCACTTATCGCCAGCTATATACTGGAACGGGGAAGGCCTCTGAAAACAGCGCCAAGCATTGTGACAACCGGTGCTGAGAATCTGCTTCCCCAACAAAGAGACTTGATGGAACGAGCCTTTGGCTGCCCTGTCCGCCAGCATTACGGGCAAGCTGAATCCGTCGCGAACATTTCCGAATGTCCCAAAGGGCATCTACACATCGACGAAGACTTTTCCTTTGTCGAATTGATTCCGCAGGAACAGCATCCCGGTGTCTTTCGCGTCATCGGCACGAACTGGAGCAATCCTGCCTTTCCCTTGTTTCGATACGACACAGGAGACCTTGTGCACTCTTCTGAGGGCACCCAGTCATGCGACATGACGGGTCGGATCGTTGATTCCATCGATGGTCGAAAGGAGGATTATGTCGTTCTTCCCAGTGGAGCGAGGCTAGGAAGGCTCGATCATATCTTCAAGGATTTGACCCAGATCCGGGAAGCCCAGATCTACCAACCGAACCGTGAGACATTGATCTTCAGGATCGTCAAGAGGGATGACTATACTGCCGACTCAGAGCGGCGACTTCTTGAAGAAGCACGAAAACGATTGGGGGACCAGGTATCGATCCAAATTAAGTACCTTGCCGCGCTGGAGCGGGGAAAGACGGGAAAACTTCGATTTGTTGTGAGTGGAGTCTAAATGAAACAGATATTGCAAAATCTTGCCTCAGGCGAAACCAGCCTTGCCGACATTCCTAGCCCAAAGGTCAGGGAGGGCCACCTTCTGATCCAAACCTCACGATCCCTGGTGTCCGCAGGTACCGAACGCATGCTGGTGGATTTTGGCAAGGCCAACTTCCTCGAGAAAGCTCGTCAGCAACCTGAGAAAATTCGAATGGTGCTGGACAAGGTGAAAACTGACGGGATCATGCCCACGCTGGAAGTGGTTCGCAACAAGCTTGATCAACCACTACCGATGGGCTACTGCAATGTTGGAACGGTGCTCGAGGTGGGAGCCGGGATCACGGGATTCTCCGTGGGAGACCGAGTGGCATCCAACGGCAAACATGCGGAAGTTGTCTGCATTCCCAAAAACCTTTGCGCCAGAATTCCGGACACCGTGAGCGATGACGCCGCCGCGTTTACCGTGATAGGGGCGATCGGATTGCAGGGGATACGACTGGTTCAACCGACGCTCGGGGAAACAGTCGTGGTGACCGGCCTCGGATTGATCGGGCTGATGACGGTGCAGCTTCTCCGGGCACATGGCTGCCGGGTGCTCGGATTAGACTACGACACCGGCAAGCTCGACCTGGCAAGGAAACTCGGAGCCGAAACAGTAGATCTCAACCAGAATGCCGATCCCGTCATGGCAGCGATGGCCTTCTCGCGCGGCCGTGGTGTGGATGCGGTGATCATTACTGCCTCCACGAAGAGCAATGAGCCGGTGCATCAGGCCGCGCTGATGTGTCGCAAGCGTGGACGGATCGTGCTCATCGGCGTCACGGGCCTGGAACTCTCGCGGGCCGACTTCTACGAAAAAGAACTCAGCTTCCAAGTGTCCTGCTCATACGGGCCGGGGCGATACGATACCCGCTACGAGGACGAGGGCCAGGATTATCCCTTCGGCCTCGTTCGCTGGACAGAACAGAGAAACTTCGAGGCAGTCCTCGATATGCTGGCTGATAACCGGCTGCACACTGAACCCCTCATCTCTCATCGTATCTCGTTTGATCAGGCCATCACTGCGTATGACCTTATTTCGAGTCGAACTCCCTCGCTTGGAATCATCCTGCAATATCCCGAATCCGACAAGATTGCTCGGTCTCGACTATTAACCCGTACCATCCAGCTTTTGGAGACGACACCACATACCGGCCATCCCGGCACACCAGTCGTCGGTTGTATCGGAGCGGGCAATTACGCGTCACAAGTCCTGCTGCCGGCATTTAAAAGCACCGGGGCCATTTTGAAATCGGTCGTCAGCAGTACCGGAGTCAGCGCCGCTCACGCCGGGCGCAAGTTCGGATTTTCGGAGGTTTCAAGTGACAGCAAGAGTGTGATCGAGAACCCTGATATCACTACAATCGTGATCGCGACCAGACATGATAGCCATGCCAAGCTGGCCTGCGCGGCCCTGAAGGCGGGGAAACACGTCTTCGTCGAAAAACCGCTGGCGATTACGCGGGATGACCTGGATACGCTCGTCCGAACCTATGAGACGATCCAGGCAGCAGGAACGCCCCCTCTCCTAATGGTGGGATTCAATCGCCGCTTTGCGCCCCAGATCCAGAAAGTGAAACGTCTACTCAATGGAGTCAGCGAGACAAAAGCATTTGTCATGACGGTCAATGCGGGCAGTATTCCAGCCGAACACTGGACCCAGGACCGGCTGATTGGCGGATGGCGAATCATCGGTGAAGGTTGCCACTTTGTGGACTTGCTCCGCTTTCTGTCGGGATCGCCGATTGTTTCGGTTCAGGCCATGATGATGGGAGCTGCTGCTAGGGGAACAAGTCGGGACGATAAGGCGACCTTCACGATTGGATTTGCGGACGGGTCATTTGGAACCGTGCATTATCTTGCGAACGGGCATAAGTCGTTTCCAAAGGAACGGCTCGAAGTCTTCTGCGGTGGCCGAGTACTACAACTGGATAACTTTCGTAAGCTTCAGGCGTTCGGATGGCCAGGCTTCAAGAAGATGAACCTCTGGCAACAGGATAAGGGGAATGCGGCCTGTGCCGCCGCTTTCATTGAATCGATTCGTGAAGGTACGTCTTCGCCGATCCCGTTCGAGGAACTGGTAGAGGTTTCTCGCGCCACCTTTGATGTCATGGACTCTCTGGCATAAGCTCCACACAGCCTATGAATCGGCTACTCCTATACGCGAGGACGGTGAGGCATCTTCGCTCCTCCCAGTTGCTGTACTTTATCCGACGGCGACTATTTCCCTCTCGAACCTCACTCCACACAGCTCCGGATCTTCGGCTTCGTCCAGGTCTCCGTATGATGCCGGGCATCCAGCCTCAAGGACGAGCACAACCTGATTCACACTTCCATTTTCTGGGGCGCTCACTCCTGTTTGAATCTGGAAAGGACGGATGGGCTTGTCGACACATGCCAAAACTGTGGCGGTACAATCTCCACTATTTTGACTACCTCCAGCACCCTCAGCGCTCTGTTGAAAACAGGTCTCACTTGGTCTCTGATTGGATCGAGCACAATCCGCAGGGAACAGTGGATGCCTGGGAACCCTACACAGCCTCATTGAGGATCGTGAATTGGGTGAAATTCTTTCTCTCGCTGTCGGCGGCTTCCCTGAAGAAAAGCACAGGAGCCGAGGGAGGCCCAACAGGGGAGTTTCATACGGGGTTGCAAGCCGAATGGCTCATGAGTCTCTACTCGCAAGCGCTGTGGCTTGAACAGAACATCGAATATCATATCCTGGCGAATCACTATCTCAAAAATGGCGTGGCGCTTGTGTTCGCTGGAGTGTATTTCGAAGGAGTGGATGCAGACAGGTGGCTTCGAAAGGGTTTGCGAATTCTGCGAGAAGAACTAAAGGAACAGTTTCTTACTGATGGAGGACATTATGAGCGAAGCCCCATGTATCACTCCATCTGTGTGGTTGATTATCTTGATGTGTTGAATCTTGCACAGAACTCGCCGGCTGGGATTCCAGATGACATAACGGATGAATGTATTGGCAAGGTTACGGCTGCTCTCGAGTTTCTAAACGGTATCTGTTCCCCAGACGGTACTATCCCCCTGTTCAATGATTCGGCGTTCGGCATCGCTCCGACTCCTCATCAGATCTTTGACTACGCGGAGAGGGTGATTGGGTACAAGGCCCCAGAGCCAGCACAGGATCTGATGGTCAATGCCTTTCCGTCAAGCGGCTACTATGTCTTTCGCAAGGTGGACGATATGATCATTATTGATTGTGGGCAGATCGGCCCTGACTATCAGCCCGGACATGCTCATTGCGATACGTTGAGTTATGAGCTCGCGATTGACGGACGGCGAGTTGTGGTCGATAGCGGGGTCTGTGACTATGAGCCAAGTCAGGAACGGGCCTATGCGCGAAGTACGAGCGCTCATAATACCGTGATGGTCGATGGAGAAGAACAATCAGAAATGTGGGGGGTGTTTCGCGTGGCTCGGCGGGCTAAGCCGATCCAGGGTCATATCGACAAGACGGGGCACGAGTCTGTCCTGTTTGAAGGAGCTCATGACGGATATAGGCGATTGAGCGGAAAGCCCATCCATAGGAGGCGCATGTCCTATGATGGGCAAGGAAGTTGGATGATTCGGGATCTGTTGGAAGGAAGTGGGACGCATCGGATGGAGAGCTTCGTCCATTTCCATCCTGATTGCTCACTTGTGCCATCTGGTGAAGGTGTCTTCCGAATTGAACGAGAGGGGGAGGCGATTGCGGTGATCGAAGCGTTGAATACCTGCCGGATGGAGATTCAGCAGGGCTGCTATTTTCCTGAGTTTGGTTTGAGTCAGAAGAACCCTGTGCTAGCCTTTTCTTGTCATGGAGAAGTTCCACTTCAGCTGAGTTATCGAATCCAAAAAACGAGCGACCGACAAACCCAGGCGCGCGGGCATGCGAATCCTCTTTCTGTCACATTACTTCCCTCCCGAGGTGAACGCGCCGGCAACCAGAGCTTATGAACACTGTAGACAATGGGCCAGGGATGGGCACCAGGTAACGGTCGTTACGTGCGCACCCAATCATCCTCAAGGACGAGTCTACGAAGGTTACCGCAATCGGATCTATCAACGGGAAACGAAAGACGGAATCAACATTGTTCGGGTCTGGACGTTCGTGACGGCTAACGAGGGGTTCGTTAAACGAACGCTGAACTACATCTCGTACATGTGTTCTGCGTGTATCGTCTCATTTTTTCTCCCCAAAGCAGACATCGTCCTTTCTACCTCCCCTCAATTCTTCAATGGACTTGCGGGCTATGTCGTCAGCAAGCTGAGAAGAATACCTTGGGTGTTGGAGATCCGTGACCTATGGCCTGAATCGATTGTGGCCGTGGGTGCGATCAAAAGCCCCATAATCATTAGTCTGTTGGAATGGATCGAACGGTTCGCCTACCGAAAAGCGGATCGGATTGTGCCGGTGACAGACTCATTCAAGACATACATGTTGGGCAAGGGTATCGAGGCTGGAAAAATTACTGTCGTCAAGAACGGTGTCGACCTGGCTCAATATGCGCCGCTTGATAGTGCGAGTGCTCTCGCTGAAGAGCTTGGGGTCAAGGGAAAGTTTGTGGTGTCCTATTTTGGGACCCATGGCATGGCGCACCATCTGGAGACGATCTTTCATGCAGCTCACCGATTAAGGGGATCGAAAAACATTGTTTTCCTGATGGTGGGCGATGGAGCTGAGCGGCGAGCGCTTCTCCAGATGCGAGACGACATGGCGCTTGGCAACGTGATGATGCTCGACCAGCAACCCAAAAGCCGCATGCGTGACTTTTGGGCGTTATCCGACATCAGTCTCGTTCTTCTAAAAAAATCAGACCTGTTCAAAACAGTCATCCCCTCGAAGATCTTTGAGATTCTGGCGATGGCGAAGCCGATCATTCTTGGAGTGGAAGGGGAGAGTGCAGATCTTCTGCGAGAGGCCAAGGCGGGTATTTGTATTGAGCCGGAAAAGGCGGACGATCTCGCCACACAGGTGATGGAGCTATCCCAAAATGCTGAACGGTGCCAACAGCTGGGTAGGAATGGGCGCCGATATGTCATGGAACATTTCGATCGTATAGTGCTCGCTAGAAAACTCGCTTCTGTACTTGAGGCGGTCGGCGGGAGAACAGTTCTTGAGGCTGAAGAGGTTTCTGCCTCTGCAAGATGATTCAGTCGAAGAGTCTCTGATCATCGCATGGTTCTCGCATCATTCGATTGCGACCTGTCCAAACAGCCAGGCCACGGGCCTCGGTTAGAGGCTAGGTTGTCGAATGGCGAGTCAAGGGTAGTGGGCGCTGAGGCTGTTTTTAGTGAGGGACGGTGCAGCGAAATGAATGCGTCGAATCTGGTAAGAGGAAAAGGTGTGGGTACTTTTTGCCAGCCTGTACATAGCTCATACATAATTGAACGCCGTTGTGGGGACATACACACAGTTGCCGACGCAAGCCTCCATCGTGCTCCTTAGTTTTCAGCGACATACGCACTGCATTTGGTGGTCTGGGACTTGCTCAGCAATCACCGCGTTGCTACCGACTGATATGTGTTCCTTATGTGTCAACCTCTAGAAGGAGCGGTGTTATGCAGATGATTCAGAAGTTGTTTGGAAAGGGATTGACCCTGCCGGCGATTGCGCTGTGGTCAGTGCTGCTTCCATTGAATGACACTCAAGCAGCCCTCATACAGTACTCCTTTACCGGAACTGTCGGGGGGGCGAATGGAGCGTTGAGGTCCGACCTGCCGGTGGGGTCCGCAATGACAGGGATCTTCTCGTTCGAGCATACAACGTCATCCACTGGAGTAGGCCGGTATCCAGGAGCAGTACAGAGCTTCTCGCTCAACATTGGGAGCTACTCGGTCAGTTTTGATCCCTCTGGTGACGTGAACCTTGTCCGAATTACCGATAACCCTTCCGGCGACCTCTGGCGTCTCAGGACTTCGGTCATGGGGGATGGTATCGGGCAATATTCACCAACGGAATTCCGTCTGGATTTGGAGGATGAGGACGGTTTAGCGATCACTGGGACGGAGCTTCAGGATCCTCCAAGCTTGGGCGCTCTGACCTCGACTCAATGGAGACTCGTGTTTGAAGATGATGCAACTGGAAATATGGTCAGGGTTCAAGGGGTGTTGAATAGCCTGACGGCAGTCCCATTGCCGGCTGCTGTTCTTCTGTTCGGTGCGGGCCTCATCTCGCTGGTTGGTCTGGGTGCGGGAGGTTTGAGAAATCTCCGCGGAGCCAAGGCGTAGTCGAGAATCTCGTGTCTGACAGCTGGGGCTTGATATCCCGAGCGGGGTATCAAGCCCGTTCTTTCTCCGAAATCGATCAACAGATCACCGGGTACCATAAGATAATTACATAATTGAACATCGTAGAAGGAATGTGCACGCAGTCGATATAGAGACTCTCTCCCGCCATTCTTCGTTTTCAGTCACATAGAAGGTTCAACGAATGGTCTGGGATTTGCTCAGCAATCATCCCATTGCTACTAACTGATACGTGTTCCTTATGGTGCAAGCTCTAGAAGGAGCGGTGATATGCAGATGATTAATCCATGGTTTAGGAGAGGGGGCATCTTGGCGGCTGGGCTGCTACTGTGCAGTGGCTTGGTGGCCACGCCAGCCATGGCGGCATTGATTACTTATAATTTTACTGGGAACGTGACAGGAGTCGACACGCTGGTGTCATCACAATTCAAAAATGGGATGAAGATGAATGGCTCCATGACTGTCGACATGGACACGGTTGATCAAGATCCTGACGACTCCTCCGGGACCTACGGTGTCGAAAGCTTCAACGTGACAATTGGAGCCTACACGGCCACGCTGGGGCCTTTTTCTACAGGAAGCATCGACATCTTTGACAATCTGCAGACGACGCAGCCTGGGTTGCGGATTGATGGTTTGTTCGCGGCCATGGATCAGATGGATGCCAAAGATGTGAATGGTTTAGGTCCCAGATTCTTTGCCATATCACTTTTTGGACCACGCACTCTTTTCGGCAGCGATGCTTTGCTAATGTCTCCTCCAAGTGTGTCCTCCTTCAATGAATTTAACGATTTTCGACTGGTATTTGGACCTGATAGTGTGGCGGGAGGAGTTTCTGGAGTCGTCACTTCGTTAACGGCGGTTCCATTGCCGGCGGCTGTGCTTCTGTTCGGCGTCGGTCTGATTTCGCTGGTAGGGCTGAGAGCGGGAGGGTTAAGAAATCTCCGCGGAGCCAGGGCGTAATCACGAACCTCGTTTTTGACACCTGGGGCTTGATATCCCGATGGGGTATCAAGCCTGTTCTTTCTTTGAAATCAATCGACAGATCGCCGGGTACTGTAGATAATCAGGTTTCGCCCCACTCTTCAGGACCGACGTAGCTCGTTTGACTCATTCCTTTTCATCGTGTGAGTGACTCTGTCGTATGACTCGCAATCGCTCTCTTCTCTTCACTTCAGCCCTGGTCGTGGCGCTATTGGGCTACATGTATGCGGACAGTCTTGTCTTCTTGTTCAGCCGCTGGGTGGGCACCGAAGATTCTAGCCACGGAATCTTTGTGCCGTTCATTAGTGGGTATTTGATTTGGCAAGCCAGGCTCCGGCTCAGCCAGATTTCGAGGGAGAAGTCATGGTTGGGTCTTGCGGTCATCGCGCTGGGTCTCATGCTCTATGTGGTTGGGGAATTGTCCACACTGTTTATCGTTCTCCATTTCTCTTTGTGGATGGTGATCGTCGGATTGGCCATCACCCTGCTTGGGATTCGCGGGGCGAAGGTCATCGCGTTTCCTCTCGGCTATCTCCTGACCGCCATCCCGCTCCCGACGTTTATCAATGCGAATCTGTCGAGCCAGCTTCAACTGTGGTCATCATCGCTCGGCGTCGGTTGTTTGCAGCTCGTCGGCGTGATGGCATTTCGAGAAGGCAATGTCATTGATCTTGGACCGGTGCAGCTCCAAGTCGTCGAAGCTTGTAGCGGGATTCGATACCTTCTTCCACTGACTTCTCTCGCGCTTCTTTGCGCGTATTTGTTCAAGGATCGGATGTGGAAACGAGTGGTCCTCGTGCTGTCAGCCATCCCGATTTCCATCCTGATTAATGGCTTTCGCATCGGCATGATTGGGGTTTTAGTCGAACTCTATGGGAAGGGAGCCGCGGAAGGTTTTTACCATCTCTTTGAGGGATGGGTGATCTTTATGGTGAGCCTCGGACTGTTGATCCTAGAAATGGGATTGTTGGGAAGAGTTAGGGCATCAAGAGCCGGGAAGCCATTTCTCGCACAATTTACCTGGAGAGAGCAATCAGAAGATAACACCCATCCGGCTGTGCCCAGCGTTCCATGCCGAATGCAATCAGCTTCGGGCCGGGCCTATCTTTGCAGTGTAGCCTTGCTCGCGCCGTTTACTCTTTTCTCGACCATGATTGTGGATCGCGAAGAAATGGCTCCTCCGCGAACGGCATTCGTCGACTTTCCAATGCGGATCGATGGGTGGAAAGGTGCACCCTTTGCTCTGGATCAACAATACATCGACGTACTTAGGTTTGACGATTATGTCCTGGTCGACTACCGGTCCGACAAGGAACAGCCGGTGAATTTCTATGCTGCCTACTACCGGTCACAACGGAAGGGGCAATCAGCGCATTCGCCTCAAAGCTGTCTGCCTGGTGGGGGATGGGAGATCGCGTCCCTGACGCAACGGGACCTGCCGATGTCGCAGGGCATGATGCAGCCGCTCAGCGTCAATCGGGCGGTTATTCAGAAAGGGGATCAGAAGCAAATCGTCTTGTACTGGTTCAAGCAACGTGAGCGACATCTCACAAATGAATACCTGGTCAAGGTTTACTTACTGTGGGATGCCTTTTCTCGGCAGCGGACTGACGGGGCTCTTGTGAGATTGGCCTCGTTGGTTGGTCCGGGGGAATCTGAGTCCACAGTTGACCAACGGCTTCAGGAGTTCGCGGTTGTAGCTGGGCGGGAATTGACGAGGTTCGTGCCCGACTGAATCGCTGTGAGTAAGGTGTTGAGAGCATATCTATGGTGAACGAGCTGTTCTTTAGTTCCATGACCGCCTTGCTTGTGTGCATGGCGCTGATCCCACTCTTGCGGCGTATGGCGGCGCGGTTGCAGATCATGGATCAGCCTGGGGGTCGGAAAGTTCACGAACATCCGGTTCCACGGATCGGCGGGATTGCTTTTGCCGTCGGCGCATGCGCGTCGATCGCCTGGTGGGGCGAGAAGGATGCGGTCACACTGTCGGTTCTGCTGGGCTGTGTGATCATTGTGGCGTTCGGAGTCTGGGACGACCGTGTCGATCTTAGCTATCGAAGCAAACTCGTCGGCCAGCTGTTCGCCGCCCTTGCCGTCGTGTTGGGCGGGGAGATCTGGTTTACCACTCTTCCGTTTCTCCCCGATGTGGAGGTGCCGGCATGGGCCGGGATGTGTGTCACCGTTCTGTTTCTTGTCGGTGTCTCCAACGCTGTCAATCTGACGGACGGGTTGGATGGGTTAGCTGGTGGGCTGTCGTTCCTTACCCTATCTGGGATCGCCTATTTGGCCTATCTCTCCAACGATTCGACGGTCCTGTTATTGACGGTCCCATTTCTTGGCGGTCTTTTGGGTTTCCTACGCTACAACACCTATCCGGCTCGTATCTTTATGGGAGATGCCGGCAGCCAATTGTTGGGATTCATCATGGGCGTGCTTGCAGTGCTATTGACGGACTCATCGCGTGGTCCGTTCAGTCCGAGCCTCGCATTCTTTCTCTTGGGGTTGCCGTTTCTGGACACGCTCGGCGTGACGGGACAGCGGGTGGCCGAAGGCCGTTCTCCGTTCGTCGGCGACCGGGCGCACATTCACCATAAACTGCTTCGTTTTGGATTCACGCACTATGAGGCCGTGACCGTCATCTACGTGATCCAGGCAAGCATGTTGAGCTTGGCCTATGTCCTACGATGGCAGTCTGAGCTGGTTAATCTACTACTCTATCTCACGATTGCGGGATCGGTCTTGATGCTGTTCATCGCAGCAGGGCGAGGACTGCTACCCAGTCTCACGGCGCAGGGTGGTCATTTCCTTTCGAATGTGGTCGTGAGGCGAGTGATGAGTGGTCCATGGCTGACGGATCTGCCGATGCAATTTCTGGCCGTCACGGTGCCATGTTTCCTCATTGCGCTGGTATTTGTCCCATCGAATGTGCCGACCGATGTCGGGTATCTCTCGATCATCATCTTCGGGATTGTGTTACTCGGCCTCTCGTTCTCTCCTCGGATTGCGCCGTACTTTGTTCGTGGTGGGCTCTACGTCGGGACGACCTTCCTTCTCTATGTCTGTGAGGCGTCACGATATCGATCCATGTCCTCTGTTGCGATGCTCCACAACGCATTCTTTGCCGTGGTTGCCGTGATGGTCATCTTGAGTCTCCGGTTCAATGAGGAGAACCGCTTTCAAACCACACCGCTCGATTATCTGATGGTGTTCTTGGCGGTGACTTTCCCGCTGCTTCCCGAAGTGAGCGCCGATATTGCGCATCTGGGTGTCTTCGCCGCCAAGCTGATGGTGCTCTTCTTTTCTTTTGAGTTGCTGCTCCATGCTTTTGCCAACCGTGTCCGACAGCTTGGCCTTGTATCGCTCTGGATTCTGTTCGGACTCGGAATTCGGATTTTGTTGTAGCAAGACGGGTTACGTAATAACCTAGGCTTATGAGTGCACGAGTTTTGTACAGCAGCAGTCGGGAGATGTCTGGCATGCGTGTGATGAGCGGCATCGTTCTTCTGGTCGCCGTCACGCTGACGGGGTGCGGTGGTCCGGAGGAAAGAAAGGCGAAGTACTTTGCCAAGGCGAATGAGTACATAGACGCGGCCAACTATCCCAAGGCACGAGTCGCACTCAGAAACGTACTGAAGATCGATCCCAAAGACGCGGAGGCCTACTATCTCTTTGCTCAAGTCGAAGAAAAAGAGAAAAACTGGCGCAATGCCGTTCAGCTGTATCAGGAGGCTGTGCGCCTGGTTCCCGATCATGCGGCCGCCCTCATTACTCTGGCGAAGTACTATCTTGAAGCGAGACTGACGGAGCAGGTGGTGCAAGCAGCGGACACGGTGCTCAAAAGAGATCCTCACCATCCGCAGGCCAGTGCGCTGAAAATTGCGGCCCAGGCCGTCACGGAAGCAGCCATTCCTTCGGTCATTCCCAACGCGGAGGCATTGGCGAAGGAGTTTCCAACAGAACCAGATGTTGCCATCCTACTCGCGACATTGTACGGCCAACAACGGCGCTATCGGGAAGCGGAGACGACGTTGAGGCGTGCCCTTGAATCTCATCCGAGGGATCTGGATCTTTTGAATAATTTGAGCAGGATCTTGACGCAAGCCAACAATATGGCCGGTGCCGAGGCTGTTATGCGGTTGATGGTCGCGGCTGAACCGACATCCATTGATCATCGGCTAAGACTTGCCCGCTTCTATGTCGGACAGGGGGCGCAGAATAAAGCGGAAGCTGTGTTGCGAGAGGCAATCGCACTGGATCCAAACAGCGAACAGCGGCGGATCATGCTCGCGGAGTTGTTTGTGAACACGCAAGATGTGGCTGCTGCCGAACAGGTGCTTCTTGATGCGGCGGCGCAAATTCCGCATTCAACCCACATCCAATTCTGGCTCAGTGCGCTCTACAGAAAGAGCGGACAGGACCTCAAGGCTCGTCAGCGCTACGCGCTATTGGTCGAGGAGTACACAGACAGACCCGTCGGCCTGGAAGCCAAGGTCAAGCTAGCGGAGATGGATTTTGTGGAGGGAAAGCAGGTTGACGCGGAACGTCAAGTGCAGGAGGTGTTAAAGGCCAACCCTCGCTCATCGGATGGACTGATTCTTACAGGACGTATGGCATTGGCCAGACGAAACGGAAAAGAAGCGGTGCAGGCGTTTCGCACCGTTCTGCACGATCAGCCAGAGTTGGCCACGATTCACTATCTCCTTGGCCAGGCCTATCAGTTGACCGGAGACACGAATCTTGCGAAAGACAGTTTTGAGCGAGCGGTAGCGCTGTATCCAGACCAGTTGGATGCGAAACGGTCTCTTGCCGTTCTTGAGAGCAAGAGCGGTCATTACCAACAGGCCCGCGCTCGGCTGGACGACTTGCTGAAACAGCGTCCTGATGATGTGATCGCTCTCGATATGCTGATGACATTGGATCTGGTGACGAAGAACTGGCAGGGGGCGGAACAGACGCTGACACGGCTTCGTCAGGTCTCCACCGGCAATAATTCTATGGCCTTGTTAGCCGAAGGTCGGTTTTATGAGGCCCAGCGTCGTCTGAGCGAGGCGAGGCGAGCCTATGAGCGTGCAACGGCACTGGCTCCGAACGAACCAGAGCCGCTGTTGTCTCTCGTGAAGGTGGAGGTAGCGTTGGGACAGGCATCACAGTCCAGAACCCGTCTGGAAGCTCTTCTTGCTTCCCGCAAGGACCATTCGTTTGCGCATGGATTACTGGGGGAGGTCTTGGCCCTCACGCGAGAGTATGACGCAGCGGCACTCCACTATCGTGAGGCCGTACGAGTGAATCCAAAGTGGATGACGCCCTGGCTCAACTGGGCCACGTTGTCGTTGTCCCAGAAGCAACCGGATGTAGCCGTACAGGTTCTAGAAGAAGGGCTCAAGGCCAATCCTGAGAGTGAGGAGTTGCACATGCTGTTGGCCTCTGTGCATTCCGAACAAGGGCAGACGGATCTCGCGATGGCCGCCTATGAGACGACTTTACGTCTGAATCCTCGAAACCTGCTGGCGGCGAACAATCTGGCAGTTCTACTTGTGGACCACAAGCGTGATCCATCGAGTTTGCAAAGGGCCTTTTCGCTCAGCCGAGATTTCGAAAAGGAGGCGCCGCATCCGTTCTTTATCGATACGCTCGGCTGGGTGCGATTCAAGATGGGGCAACAGGAAGAGGCGATTCGCTTGATGAAGCAAGCCGTCAGCAAATCTCCAGAAATGTCTGTCCTGAATTATCATCTTGGGATGGCACTTTTTCACTCCGGTCAACGTGCCGAGGCCCGTACCTATCTGTCAAAGGCGCTCAAGAGTTCCGATCCGTTCGAAGGGCGACAAGAGGCAGAGCAGGTTCTCGCGCAAATAAGGGGATAAAGGGAGTCTATGGCTCGCGTTGTTCAGTTGCTGATGTGTGAATTACTCATGGTGATAGTGGTGATTGGCTCACCCGTTCACGCAGGAGATGCTTCGACTGCCGGTCTGGTGGCGCAAGTCGATTCGGGATACCGCCTAGGTGCCGAGGATACTCTACTGGTATCTGTGTGGAAGGATGAACAGCTGACGCGTGAAGTTGTGGTCCGTCCTGATGGAATGTTTTCGTTTCCACTCGTCGGCGATATCCAGGCCGAGGAGCGAACGGTCGAGGACATTCGCGGTGACCTCGTGAAACGGCTGACAAAGTATATTCCAAATCCCAATGTGTCCATCGCGGTCACGAAAGTCATCAGTTACAAGGTCTACGTCGTCGGACGAGTGAATAAGCCGGGTGAGTTCGTGATCGGTCACTACACCGACGTGTTGCAGGCGCTCAGCCTGGCTGGTGGACTCACTCCGTTTGCTGCGGAAAACGAGATCAAGGTCATGCGGCGAGTGAGAGGGGACCAATATGCCATTCCCTTTCGCTATGGAGATGTGCGGAAAGGCAGAGATCTGGAGCAGAATATCATTCTCCAGCGTGGTGACGTCGTCATGGTGCCCTGACCGACGCCACTTCTATGCAACCGAGTTGCAAGGGAACAGGTCATGGGTGGAGTCGAAGCGACATTGTCTATCTGGTTCTCGTGGCGGTGATCATGACGGCCAATATGGCGCCGAGAAGCGAGGCTGCTGAATGGTCGCTCGCACCTTCTATCGGTGCCAAAGGGGTCTATAACAGCAACTTGCTCTTGACCCCTCTACCTCACGACGAGACCTACGGCTATTGGCTAACTCCAGCAGCAGAGTTTTCCGGCAAGACCGAACGCCTTGATGTCAGTAGCCGGATCGCTGCGGATGTTGTCGGATATTTCGGTGGGGAAGATAGACAGTTTAGCAATGTCTTTGCTCCCTTATCCGTACGGTATCAGACGGAGAAGGATCTCATCGGCTTCACGGGAGGCCTCACTCGGGACAATACATTGCTCAGTGAATTGCAGGCAACGGGAGTTGTTTTGCAATTTGCTCAACGTAATCAGTGGACGTTTAACCCTACGTGGACAAGAAAGTTGACAGAAAAGCTGGCATTTCAATCGAGCACACAGTTTTCCGATACCACGTATGAGACTGCCAGCTTGGTTGACTACCGATTGGTGGGTGGGTCCGGAGGATTGCTGTATCAGCTGAGCGAGCGGGATCAAATCCAATTGTTAGGGTCGTATACTCACTTTCGCACGACCGATTCACCGTTTGGGTTTCAAGCTAGTTTTCCTGGAATCAACATGAGCCTGACCCATGCCTTCTCCGAATCGCTTACAGGGACCATCAATGGTGGTCCCAGATTCTTGTCTTCCACCTCACACGCTCCGCTTGGTGCTGTCACGGCCCGCGATACGGTGTGGTTGGCAGGAGCGAGTATGACAAAGAATTGGGAGAGGGCCACGGTGCACGTGTCTTTTGCCCGAGATCTGGGTCCCAGTGGATTCGGATTATTGATTCAGACCAATCGAGGAGAGATCGCCGGTTCTTATGAACTCTCAGAAACCTTGACCGGTTCCCTGAATGTGGTCGGAATTCTCACGTCTGGAAAGAGCAGCGCGGCCATCGGCGGAGTCTTTCCTGATAGAAGCTATGTCAGCCTGACGCCGAAGCTCTCCTGGAAGGTACTGGAATGGTGGCAGGCAGAGGTGTCGTATATGTACCGATGGCGCGATGTTGAGACTGCCGCAGATTCAGCCGAGTCTCATGCGACGATGTTCATGGTGACCTACCATCCACCCAAACTTTCATTTTCTCACTAAGACCATGGCACAGGCGCTACAAACATCCGGATCGACCATGAGCATGAAGGACTATCTCGCGGCATTTCATCGACGCCGGAAGCTGATCCTCCTCACCGGTGTGGGGCTCTTGACCCTGTCCCTGACGGTGGCGTTTCTGTGGCCCCCGACCTATAAGTCGACGGCCACCATCTTAATTGAGGAGCAGGAGATTCCCTCCGATCTCGTACGGTCGACCATCACCAGTTATGCCGATCAACGGATCGAGACCATCAAACAACAGGTGATGAGCCGCACCACCCTCTGGAAAGTGGTTGAACAATTCAAGCTCTACGAAGATCTGCGGAAGAACAGTCCGGCCGAGGAGATCGTTAAACGCTTCATCAAGGACATCGAGGTGGAGGTGATCAGTGCCGACGTGGTGGATAAGCGCACGCAGCATGCGACCAAGGCGACCATTGCCTTTACGGTGGCATATCAAAATCAATCCCCGGAGTTGGCGCAGAAGGTGGCGAATGAGCTGACCAGCTTATTTTTGGGAGAAAACTTGAAGAGTCGCGAGCGGCAAGCACAGGAGGCGACATCATTTCTTCAGCAGGAAGCGGACAATCTCGCCCGGCATATCGGTGAGATCGATGAGAAAATTGCGTTGTTTAAACATCGAGTAGGCGGAGCACTTCCTGAGCTGATGCCGCTCAACCAGCAGATGATGAATCAAGCTGAGCGCGAGTTGATGGATATCGATCAACAGATCCGAGGCCATGAAGAGCGCAAAAGCTATCTCGAAGGGGAATTGGCGACGATCAAGCCAAACACGCCGATTCTATCCGTCACAGGGGAGCGCATTTTGGACTCCTCCGAACGCGTACGGGCGCTTCGGGCTGAATTTGCAGGGGCAGCCGCCAATCTGTCACCGGACCATCCGGATATCATGAAGATGAAACAAGAGATTGATGCCTTGGAGAAAGAGAGCGGGCAGGGCCCTGATGCGGAGGAGGTCTCCAAGCGCCTGCTCGACGCCCGTACCAGTCTTGCGGCTGACATGGAACGGCTGGGAAGCGAGCATCCTGATATTCTGCAAGCGCGGAGGAAAATTGCCGCGCTCGAACAGGAAGCAGGTCGGCTCAGAACTGTGCCGCTGAAGCATCTGACGCAGAGACCTGAAAACCCCGCCTATATCAATCTTCAAGCCCAGCTGAATTCTTCAACTTCTTCGTTGGAAGCTCTTCGTAAGACTCGTATGGAGGTGAAGCGCCGACTTCAGGAGTATGCGACGCGTCTGGAACGGGCTCCGGAGATTGAACCGGAGTACCTGGTGCTGACGAGGGATCGTGATACATCGGGTCAAAAGTATCAAGAAATCCGTTCGCGATTATTGGAAGCAAAGGTGTCGGAAGGCTTGGAGGTTCAACGAAAAGGCGAACGGTTTTCGCTGATCGACCCGCCCAGCCTGCCGGAAAAACCGTATAAGCCGAATCGTATGGCCATCGTCCTCCTTGGCTGCATTCTTGCCGTAGGCAGCGGCGTCGGATTAGGGGCGGCGGCCGAGTCACTCGACCATTCAATCAGGACGTCCGATCAGCTCGTCGCCTTGACGCAGCATTTCCCCTTGGCTGTGATTCCGTTCATGCCGAACGAGGATGATGTCTCCTACGCGCGACTACGACGGCGTGTGATGCAAACGGCGGGGATAGGTGCCGTTGCGACAGTCCTTGTCGTGTTACATGTGTTTATCGTGCCGTTGGATGTTCTGTGGTTTACCGCTCTGCGGCGGTTTGGGGTGCAATAAGGTAATAGATTAATATGAATCGAATTCGGACCGCGCTTGAACTGTACAAGGATTTGCGAAGTTCCTCTCCTCATGAGGAGCGCCCGAAGAAGGCCGCTCAGTCGGTGCCGCCGCCAATCACCTATACCAAAACCAGATCGCTGAGTATTCCGCACGCGGTGTTGCATAGGCATCGAGTCATGGCCGCCCACAATAACGGACCGTTCGTCGATGCATACAAAATTCTTCGAACACAGGTCACGCAGCGATTGCGAGAGAATGGATGGAATGTAGTGGGGGTGACGAGTCCTGGGTACGGTGAGGGCAAGACACTGACGGCCGTCAATTTGGCCGTGAGTCTTGCCATGGAAACAACCCAGACGGTCCTTCTCGTCGATTCTGATTTGCAGGACCCCACAGTGCATCAGGTATTCGGCTTGACCGACTGTCTCGGTCTTGCCGATTATTTGCTGGACGATCAGCCGGTCGAGGATCTACTGCTTCATCCAGGAATAGGGCGATTCGTCCTGTTGCCCGGGGGTCGGGCGATCTCCAGCTCCACCGAAATTTTGACTTCGCCGAAAATGGTGGCGCTCGTTGAGGAGTTAAGGCATCGGTATCCCTCCCGAGTCGTCATCTTCGACCTCCCTCCGTTGCTCCATACGGCGGATGTCTTGGCCTTTTCCCCCTACACGGATGCGCTGCTGATGGTGGTGGAGGAGGGGAAGACGACGGGCGAAGAACTGCAGCGGGCCCTGGCGCTGGTTAAGAATTCACGTCCTGTTCTGGGAACGGTGTTAAACAAGGCAGGGCGATCGTCTCTGACTCTTGCGCAGATGAAGACCATGGTGGCCACGTAGCCCGTGAGGTCGGCCATCGAACGGCGCACCCATGTATGAAGCATTCTATCGATTCAAGGCTAAGCCGTTCGCGCTCTTGCCGGATAGCAGTTTTCTCTACCACGGCTCGGAGCACCAGGCCGCCTATAGCCTGTTGGAATATGGGATTCTGAGTCAGGCGCCGTTTATGGTGCTGACCGGCGATCCCGGCATGGGGAAGACATCTCTGCTTCAGAAGCTCATCGCTGAGCATGGCAGCAAACATAAAATTGGGCTGGTCACCAACGCTCGTTATGATATTGAGCAGCTCTTGCCGTGGATTCTGTTGTCTCTTGGGTTAAGCACCAAGCGGCTTGATCCGATCGAAGCCTACCATCTGTTTTCAGAGTTTCTGTCTCAAGAAGCAAAGCGCTCGCGACGGGTGATTCTCATCGTTGATGAAGCGCAAAGTCTGGGGGCTGAGTTGCTCGAGGAACTGCGGCTGTTGTCCAACCTGAACGACGGCAAGACCTTGAAACTGCAGATCATCCTTTCAGGCCAACCCGATCTCCACACACTGCTCCGGCGCATCGACATGACACAATTCGCGCAGCGGATCGTCGTCGACTACCATCTGAAACCGCTCTCGGAAAGTGATACCACCCATTGTATTCGCCATCGATTACGAGTCGCCGGTGGATCGCCGTCTCTCTTTACGAGCAAGGCCTGTGCGTTGGTGCATCGATTGAGTCGAGGGAATCCGAGACTGATCAATCAAGTCTCCGATATCGCCTTGACCTACGGGTACGCCGAACAAGTGAGAATCATTACCTCCAAGTTGGTGGCCCAAGCTGCCCTTGATCGAAGCAAGGGCGGAATCCTTCCCCTGGCCGAGCAAGAGGACTTGGTCGGACTCGCGGCGGCTCCTGACGATCCCGCGGAACTGGATGATCCTATTCCAAGTCCGGGGCCGAACACGGTGGCAGTTGAATCAGCCGAGGCCGAGTCGATGAGCCCTCCAGAGGATGACTATGCTCGAGCGATGCATCTTAAAGAACAAGGGCGATTGGAAGAGGCGGTTGAGTTGTTTCATTCGGCAGCCAGGGACAAGTCCATGTGGTTCAAGGTCTATTCACAAGTCGGATTGTGTTACGTCAAAATGAAAGAACACCATGCGGCGATACAGGCATTCCGCACTGCTCTGGACGATCCCACAGCCCCGCGGCAGGATATGCTTGACGTGCTCTATGTCTTGGGGCGCAGTCTCGAGTCCATCGGAAAGGCCGACCAAGCGGTCGATGTGTACCATCGCATCAATCAGTTGGCCCCAACGTATCGAGATGTCACGAGTCGGTTGCGAGAAGCGCAGTTGCCCCCGAAACAATCAAGTCGAAAATTGAAGTCTGCCACGGAACAGCACTCGTGGATCACCGGTTTGGCAGATACTGTCCAACGCTTTTTTATTAGCAGCAGGAAGTAGACGTCCCTTTCCTTCTTCTACACGATACGATTTCTGCTTTGATTGATGGGTGCCGTCGGGAGTTGGGAGGAGTAACGAGAGAGTCATGTCAGATCCGGTCAAGGACGTGTCCGACCCTGAAGTGAGCCCAGCCGAGCGATACGAGCGGGGAGTCGCGCTCAAAAAGGCAGGGCTATACAAGGCGGCAATCGACCAGTTTGTACTGGCCGCAGTGGAGGTATCCTTGGCCGTCAAGGCCTATGCACAGATGGGACTCTGTTATAAATTATCCGGCTGCTATGAGGAGGCCGTCCCGGCGTTTCAGAAGGCGCTCAAATCCACACCGGCCTCATCGAAGGAGACCGTTCAGATACTCTATGTTCTCGGTCGAACCCTGGAATCGTTGGGTCGGGTCGCAGAAACGCTCGAAGCCTATCGCTGGATCAGACGGGAAGATCCAGCCTATCGGGATGTGGCTGAACGTATCGAGCAGCTCAGCTCTCGCCGCCCGACAGTGGCCACGAAAAAGAGCTAGTTTAAGACAGCAGCTACGTGGACAATGAGGGGACTCGCAATTCGTATCCGAACCCTTGCCGCCGCAGGCAGATGAGTTCTCGTCGACTGAGTTCATCCACTAGCGAGAACACCTGATTCCAGGTGAACTCGGGAAGGTGTGATATGAGTTCCTCAAGTTGGATCTGTCGCCGCTCATGGACGATGGCCAGTAGTTTCACTGTAGCCTGTTGAGTCATCGAAATCCTCCCTGGTTACGCAGATCATGGTAAACGGAATCATGAGGCTCCGCCCTCAATGCCGGACTCCACCGAACGGCCATAACGCGAACGATTCCTAACACCAGTACAATGCCGCAGAGTGCCGTCAGGGCTTGCCAGTCTCCCCCTTTGAACCATTGAGAAATCACTTCCGTCAGCATGACGACCAGAATCGTATCAACAATGAACGTCACCTTGACGCGACCTTCCCGAAAGTAGGTCACCGTGGTTTTGAATACTTCAACAATGGCCAGCAAGATGAGCGTATTGACGATGATCTGTCGCAACACAACTTCGGCCGGGTGATCGAGAAGCAAGCGGATATCCCAAAATGTTTTCAATGCGCCTCCGGTCAGGGCGGTCAGGAGCGTCAGAATCACGAGGCTGAGCACTCCCTTCATGGCCAAGCTCCATACCTCGAGAGGATCGAGATGAGCGACCCGACGCCAGAGAACCCCGCTATCAAACAGACGAAGTGCTTCGAGTGCTGGCATAGTCTTCTTCCTTTCCTTTGTAGTTGCATGCAAGGATATCCGGCCATCATTCCAGAACGGTCACGAAGAGGTAAAACTTGTGTTAACTGCCTAGTTGCGGTGTGGTAGGCTCACTCCCTAGGGAGGTCGTATGGACTGTATTCTGATTCGCCATGGCATTGCGGTAGAACCCGACGAGTGGGAAGGGGCAGAAGAGAATCGTCCGCTGACAGAGAAAGGCAAAAAACGTGTCAAGCAGGCTGCTGTCGGGATCGCTGCACTCGACTGTAAGCCGACCCATCTGTTTACGAGCCCCTTCGTGCGGGCCTACGATACGGCGAGAATCCTGCGTACGGTCGTCTGTCCGGTTCTGAAGGTCGAGACACGGGAAGAGTTGGCCGTCGGAGCGAAGCCGGAGCAGCTTGTCGCACTTCTCAACACGCTTCCCTCGGACTCGATAGTAATCTGTGTGGGACATGAGCCTCAGCTGGGTGAAGTGGTGAGCCTGTTGCTCTGTGGGAAAGTTCTTCCCAACTTTCCTTTCAAGAAATCTGGCGCTGCATGCATTGAGGCAGAGGGCATCATCAAGCCGAATCAGGGGCGGTTGCGCTGGTGGTTGCCACCAATGCAGCTGCGGATCTTGGGCAAGCGAACGCGGACAGAGAAACAGGATGAATCGTCTTAGGACGGGACTGTTTTCGTACCGATGGGAGGCTTATGGTTTTGTAACACCGGGAGAATATACCCTCGAAGCTCGTTCTGGATCTCTTCGGGAGACTTTCGCGCGTCGACGACGTTGAAGCGAAATTCTAGGGCCATCTTGTCGAACTCTCCGATCAGCAGCGATTGGTATTTCTTGAAACTATCATACAGGTCCCCTCCGAGACGGAGATCCATACCGGATTCCCAGTAATTCATTCCGGTGGTTTCGATGACTCGAAGTGCCAGAGTCTCGACGTCAATGCGGAGGTAACACACGAGGTCTGGAATCAACGTAAATCCGAACACGTCACGGATCCATTTCCGGTCGGCGCTTCGCACAAAATCGCGGGCCAATGCCGTATAGATATAGCGATCCGCCAAAACGACGAACCCTGATCGAAGAGCCGGAATGATCTGATGTTCGAGGCGGTCGGCAAAATCCGTGGCATAGAGGAGACTGAGCGACCAACGGTCAAGAATGTTGCCAGCCTTCGCCACCTCGATTGTCTTGGACATGAGGTTGGAGCGAGTCCAACCGGTCGTCATGACCCCATAGCCCTGGACCTCCAGCCATTCCTGCAACATCTCAAGGTGCGTCGTTCGCCCCACTCCGTCGGTTCCCTCAATGGCGATCAACTTGCCTTTCAGGTCACTCGGATCGAGGTACTTCAAACCGTCTCCAAAAAAGCGTGCGTCGGCCATAGGTGCCTCGTCTTGGTTTATACCCACGGAGCGCTTCTTCCACGAGCGCCCGCATTTGCTCTTGCTGAGTCTCGATCTCCAACGTCGCATCCATCGTCAAGAGACCATATTCCTCGACGATCTTGTCGTACTCCGTGAGAATCCGCGATTGAAAGAGTCGGAAGCTTTCAGTAACGTCTGGGCTCAGGTCCATGTCCATGCCGGCTTCATAGTATTTGAACTGGCCGCGTGTGCCTCGCAGAAGCCGAGAGATGGCAACTTCGATAGGAACCTTGAAGTAAAATGCCATGTCAGGCTTGATCGCAAATGCGTAGAGTTTCCGAACCCACTCGTTCGCCACGCCACGCACAACGTCGCGTGCAAATGCCGTGTAGATATAGCGATCGGCGAGGACGATCATGCCGGCCTTCAAGGGAGGGAGAATCTGATGATACAGGCGGCTGGCAAAGTCTGTGGCATGCAAGAGGCTGAACGTCGTCGGGGTGAGGCTCTTCGACTTTTTGCCTCGTTTCGTGGTTTCCTTCACAAGTTCCGATGAATTCCACTCGGTAAAGAATACCTTGTGGCCTTTGGACTCAAGCCATTTATGCAGCAGTTGGAGTTGGGTGCTTTTGCCTGACCCATCGATCCCTTCGACGATAATCAGCTTTCCTGGATGGGGATGAGGGGCTGTCTTGAGTATGTGGGATTCGCTCATGAGATCTTGGTTTCCAGCGGCACCCCGGAAAATTGAACCCGTCGGCGGAATACTTGCTCGAAGAGGTCGGCTCTGCTCTTCGCGGCCCACAACTCCATCTCCGCGTCCCCGGCCAGCTGAACCTCGATGGTGATCTGCTTTCCCAACTTGATGTGCACGGCTTGAACAAGCGAGAAATGTGTTCGATCGAGCCCGTCGGCGATCCGTAACAACGAGGCCAGGATTTTAACCACACGTTGCAAGCGTGGTGTCAGACGGTTGAATTCTTCGTGTTTCAGCGCCGGTACGGACCGCCGGTGGTAGCGGGCGACGGTGGCGACCATATCAATATCCTCGGCCGTCAATCCCCCTACGTCGCTATGCTTGATCAGGTAGTACGCATGTTTGTGATGCTGTCTCGGATTGATGAGGTACCCGACATCATGCAAGATGGCGGCGTACTCCAACCAGGTGCGCTCTTGATGGCCTAAATGATGTTCTCTCTTCGTTTGATCGAACAGACTCAGGGCCAAGTTAGCCACATGCAGTGAATGAATCTCTGGCGCCTGGCAGCGTCGAGCAAGGCCGATTACGTTGCGCCGGCGAACGTCGGGAATATCCTGTTCGGCTTTCAGCCCCTCTCGGTGCCGTACGATAAAATCGTAGATCACACCCTCACGAATGGCCTTGTCGCACAGCGTGATTGCGTGAAGGCCCGATAGCTCCAACAGACACCGGAGTACGACGGTCGCCGGCAAGAGTGTGTCGATCCGCTTGGGGTCCAAGCCGGGAATAGCCAGGCGAGCCTTCACCGATGATTGAGCCAACTCCGCTTCGAGGCTGCGGATATCCTTTAATGACACGGTCGCAAGATTCAGCTGAGGCAACGGTCGGCCGGTATGACGGAGATGGATGACCTCACCAACATTTCCTGCCATCCCGGAGGTGGCGACCAAGGAGTGGAACTTCTTCATGTTGAAGCATCCAAGCGCATCCCGTAGCTCTGTGAGCACGACCTGCTTGAGGGTGCGCATCATCGATTCCGACGGAGGTGTCTTGGGAAGGCATTGTTCCGCTAAGCGGATCGCTCCCAGCTTGAGACTCTTGCCGTGGATCAGGCCATCTCGATTCCCCACGATCAATTCGACAGAACCACCACCGATGTCGACGACGAGTGTCGGTCCGTCCGGGAGGGCGATACTGTGCTTGACTCCCAGGAAAATCAGCCGGGCTTCTTCCGTCCCACTGATCACCTTGACCCTTAGTCCCGTCTGTTCCATGAGCAAGGAGACGAAATCACCGCCGTTTTGAGCTTCGCGCACGGCACTGGTTGCGACGGCGACGATCCGGTCGAAGCCTTTGTTCCGGGCCAGCGTGACCAATGTTTTGAGGACGTCCAGGGCTCTGGACATGGCTTCGTCCGAGAGCCGCTTGGTGGCAAAGACGCCGTTGCCCAGCCGCGTCATGTCCTTAAAACGATCGAGTATCTTGAAACTGGCATCGGGGAGAATTTCAGCCAGCACCAGATGGATCGAGTTGGTCCCAATGTCGATGACGGCGAGCTTAGACACAGAAGTTTCCTACGATGGAAGAATCGTTGGACCTTAATGAAAGCGAAGTCGCCTGTCAACAATCAGCGTGTAAACTGTGGGTGACAAGCATAGCCCAGAAGGAGAGCATGGCGGAGTGGGATATGCCTATTCGTTGACGACGAAATGGACACTCCTGTTTCTCCGTCTGCAATCGTCGGAATACTCAAAACACAGTGGACGATCTTTTCCGTAACTTGTTGTCGTGACATCGATGGAGAGCCCCAGTTCCCGAAGGTAGGACTGTACATTTCGTGCTCGGCGTTCGCCCAGCACGAGATTATACGCCGACGTGCCGAAGTCATCCCCGCGCCCTTCCAAAAGGAGGCGGGTCGCTCGGTCGTGTTGCAGGTGTTTGGCGTCAGCGTCCAAGGCACGCATCGCCTCCATCCTGAGTGTGTCTTGATCAAAATCGAATAGGACGTCACCAAATGTCTCATGGGCCAGGCCGGTCGCGTTTCGAGAGAAAAGCTCAGACTGCATGGCTGGGCTGGTTCGGGAGTCAATCAGGTGCCTGTCGTCAGGAGGTATCACTTTGATCATGGGCTCGCTGATCAGTTCTGCTTGAGCCTGCCCTTCTTGCCCCGATTCCGATCCCCACCACCATTTTGCGGCGCACCCCTGGAGTAGCAGCATGACGAGGACGAACGTGCTTGATGCCATGACACTGCGAACCTGTCTCATAAATCCTCCTCCTCAGGAAGGATGAGCCGAATGTTACCGAGGCAGCGTCAGTGCCGCTTCATAGATCGGCTGTGTATCTCTGATCGGTTCCCATCTCAAGATCGCCAATGAATCCTCAACGTACTTCGGTGTCCGCATACCGTTCAACACGCAGGTGACTCCAGGCGTACTCGTGAGGAGCCACAACATTTTTTGAGAGAGCGATGCGGTGCGGTGTGAGGCTGGCAACAGAGGGTCGATCGTTTGCGCGACTCGTTCTGTCTGCGCGTGGCTTCTCAAGATTGCTTCGCGCCGGAATCCACGCAGCAGCGTCAGGAGCTCAGGAATATAGCGTTGACGCCAGCGTTCCCATTGTTCGGCTCCATCTCCGGAAAGCTGGCGTGCGAGCAGCTGTAAGACCTGGTTGATCTGTGGAGCGATCATGTGGTGTTCGATCTGTTCCCAATGTTCGAGCCCCTGTATCTGCGGGTGAATGCGATGCAGTTCGGCTGACCAATTGAAGTATTCGGCCGGTGCCGTCCCGGTTCCAGACGAGGGAATGTTGGGTGCGAGAGAAGTCCGGTATTCCTGTTCGAGCGCACCCACCGTGCTCAGCTGTTGATCGATATCGATGGGCGGATCTTCGAGCGGGAGATTTGCCAGTCGCAACATCCTGTTTGGAGTCACCATGGCATTCAACGGCCGGTTCACGAACACCGCGATCCTGTTCTGGCTCGCATACTCAAGCACGGTCTGAAGTTGAGCCGGGCCGGTGTTGGCGGTCCTGGCGGCGCCGGCCTCGAGAAGATTCATCGGACATTGAAGCACACGAAAATGATGGGCAGACGCACCGACGGTTTGTGCTGCGGCTTCAGCGGCTTGCACTATATGCGCGAGCGAAGTGGATTCCGGATCGTCAGCCGCAGAGGTGACGGTGTTGGACGACACGCCATAGAAGCGGAGCCGTCCGGCCGAAACCTGTGTTTCAAAATAGGCAAAGGCTCGTTCAATTCTGGCATAGAACTCCCCGCGAAGCGCGGTGAGATCAGCTAGACCACGATGCCTCGATTCCGAGAGGAAATATTCAGGATTATGCAGAAGGCAGAGATCGAGTGTCGCTAGCCCCAAACGATCGAGAGACAACGTCAGCTGGTCCGCCAAGAATTCAGGATGAATGCAATGCCAGATACCCTCTCCATACTTCACCAGTTCAGGGTAGGGGCGGCCGGATTTGTCCTTGGCTTCGGCAAGTTTGAGATTCTGCCCCTGGAGATACCCGATTTTGGAGACCACGATGATTTCCTCGCGGCGAATCTCACCCGAGGCAGCCAGCTCGGCCAGCACGGAGCCGACCAATCGTTCGCTGTCGCCATCTGTGTAATTTGTCGAGGTGTCGATGAGATTACAAGACGCTCGCAAGGCCTTTTTCAACGCGTCGCGGTAGTCGGCATGTTGCATGTCGACGCGGTATGTTCCGAATCCAAGCCGTGTTGTGGTCAGCCCGGTCGACCCGAGCACCGCAAAGCCCTGTGCCAAGCCTGCGTCGCCGTCCCGCGCCATTGATCGCGACGCATAGGCCGCCGTACCCTGGACCGTGGCGTGCCCTGGAAGGCTGATCCCTTGCAACAGCGTTGGTTCGCTTCCATGTTCCCTCGGTGCAGTCTGGTCAGCCTGCAATGCCTCCGAGACCATACGGGGATCGGTGATCGGTTGCCGGCAGGTGTAATTCCGACAGATGTACAGTGTCGGCTTGCCGGAAACGGCTGGACGGTCTCGCAAGAGTGGAAGCGAAGAGGGGTGCCCTGGAGAACCCGTTGCCACGATGCGGTTGGGAAGATAGCAATGTGCCACCGCCTCACGGATGGCGCGAAAGTCATCGTGCGACTCATGACCTACGAAGGCCAGTTCCACTGGTCCTTCGATCAGAAAATCGACCACGGCAAGACTCTTCGCGAAGGCGCGCGGATAGCGGGTCAGTTGCCGACCGTAGGCGCGTATGGCAGCGATGGCGGCGCGGCGCCAATCGTCACGATCAAAGTGAAAGGACAGTCGGGCAAGTGCGGACGCAGCGACGGCGTTGGCGCTGGGTGTGGCTCCGTCCGTACCCTCCCGGTGTCGGAGAATGAGAGATTCATGGTGTGTCGCCGTCGTGAAAAACCCGCCTCGTTCATGGTCCATAAAGTCACTGATCAGGTACTCCGCCAGTCGTGCCGCTGCCTGGAGATACGATTCGGATGAACCGGCTTCATAGAGATCCAGCAATCCCTCTGTCAGGTATGCGTAGTCTTCAAGATATGCATCGAGGTGGGCGCGATCGCCCCGTGAAGTGCGCAGTAAGCGGCCGTCGGGCTTAGCATGACTGCGGAGCAAAAAGTCGGCTGTCCGTTGCGCGCTCTCGAGATAAGCGGCGTTTCCAAAGACCCTGGCTGCCTCGGCCATGGCCGACAGCATCATCCCGTTCCACGAGGTGATCACCTTGTTATCCAGACCCGGGGGGACACGATGTCGGCGTGCTTCGTACAACAGGGGCTTCGCACGGAGCGCGATTTCCATCAACTCGTCGGTGGTCAGGTTCAGCTGTCTGGTCAAGTCGTCGAGAGGTCGCAGCCGATTGGGGATGTTCGTATGTTCCCAATTGCCTGACTCCGTGATGTCGTAGAGTGCGCAGAACTGCCGTGCGTCCTCGTCGTTCTTAAGGACGTCCTGTACCTGGGTGGGGGTCCAAACAAAGAATTTTCCTTCGACGCCTTCGGAGTCGGCGTCCGTCGACGAATAGAAGCCGCCTTCCGGTCCGGTCATTTCTCGGCGCACATAGTCGAGGATCTCGGTGGCCACCTGTCGATAGAGCGGCTTCTTGGTGACCTGATAGGCTTCGACATACACGCGGGCCAGGAGCGCATTGTCATAAAGCATTTTCTCGAAATGCGGCACCAGCCATCGTGCGTCGGTCGAATAGCGTGCAAAGCCGCCGCCGATGTGGTCGTAGATCCCTCCGGCCGCCATCATGTCGAGGGTCTTGATCACCATCGTGAGCGTATGCGGATTTTCCGAGCGTCGGTGACTCCGGAGTAAGAACGACAATCCCATGGCCGGGGGAAACTTGGGCGCCGTGCCGAACCCGCCGTGGGTTTCGTCGAAATCCTCCGTGAATTGAACGACCGCTTCGTCAAGCACCGATTCGCTGATGGAGATGGGGGAGGGGGGCTGTTTTGAACTTTGCAACTGAGCCGTCAGTTCTTTGGCCTGATCCTGGACTTCGGAGGGACGTGTCTCCCAATAGTCAGCAATCTTCTTCAGGACGGAGCCGAAGCCAGGCCGTCCCCACCGGTCTTCAGGAGGAAAATACGTGCCTGCAAAAAATGGCTCTTGCGCGGGTGTCAGAAACACCGTCATCGGCCAACCGCCCTGACCATGATTCATCGCGACGGTGGCGGCCATATAGATCTCATCGAGATCAGGCCGTTCTTCTCGGTCGACCTTGACGCAGACGAACCATCGATTCATGAGCTCCGCAATCGCCTCGTTCTCGAACGACTCCCGTTCCATGACATGGCACCAGTGGCAGGCGGAATAGCCGATCGACAGCAGAATGGGACGATTCTTTGCCTTCGCTACCTGCAACGCTTCCGGCCCCCATGGATACCAATCGACGGGGTTGTGTGCATGCTGAAGGAGGTAGGGACTGGTTTCACGGATCAGCCGATTCGGGGGTCGCGTATTGGTAGAGATTGACATGGGGGCACCCTAGCATCGTGGCGAGAACAGCGTCAACGGATTGAGGGGGTGAGGCGTGGGTGAGTGAGTACGGACGGGGTCTTATCGCTCTTGCCCTGTGTGGGAGTTATGATACGCTAGGCAACGGAGGCATTAAATGAGAGACATTGGCCCCTATTCGAACTACCGCTTGACGGTTCGCCTCGAACTCGCAAACAAGCCCGGCATCTTTGCCAAAGTGGCGGCGCTCTTGGCGGAAGAACAGGCCAATCTCGGCGCCGTCGATCTTGTGTCGGCGACCAAGACCCGCATGGTTCGAGATATGACATTCGACGTGCAGAACGAGGAGCATGGCGAAAAAGTCGTCGCCCGGCTGGGCGAGCTGCCCGACGTGACTGTGCTGTCGGCGTCCGATCGTATTTTCTTGCTGCATCTCGGGGGGAAGATTCGAGTCGAGGGGAAATATCCCATCCGTACCCGGAATGTCCTGTCGATGGTGTATACCCCGGGTGTCGGTCGTGTCTCCCGGGCAATCGCACAAGACAAATCCAAAGTGTATACCTTTACGTGTAAGAGCAACAGTGTCGCGGTTGTCTCGGACGGGTCCGCAGTATTGGGGTTGGGCAATCTTGGCCCGGAGGCAGCTCTTCCTGTCATGGAAGGCAAGGTGATGCTCTTTAAGGAACTGGCCGGCATTGATGCGTGGCCCATCTGTGTGAGTACGCAAGAGCCGGACGACATCGTGCGGATCGTCCAGGGGATCGCGCCGGGATTCGGCGGCATTAACTTGGAAGACATCAGCGCACCGCGTTGTTTCGAGATTGAGCAAAAACTGAAACAATCGCTCGACATTCCTGTGATGCATGATGATCAGCATGGCACGGCCGTGGTGCTCCTGGCCGCATTGACGAATGCACTCCGGGTCACGGGCAAACAACTGGAACAGGCTCGCATTGTCGTCAATGGCCTTGGCGCCGCGGGAACGGCGTGCTGTCGAATGTTGTTGGCCGCCGGTGCGGCACATCTGCTGGGATGCGACAAGGAGGGCATCATCTTGTGTGGGGAGGCCGAGCAACTACGGGCCTGCCGAACCGATCTTCGTGCCTGTTTGACGCGAGACAGTCCGAAAGGCACATTGCGTGATGCGCTGAAAGGCGCCGATGTGTTTATCGGTCTGTCTGTCGGCAATGTGGTGACTGCTGCTGATCTCGATCTGATGGCTCCGGATCGAATCGTCTTTGCGTTGGCGAATCCAGATCCGGAGGTTACGCCGGAGTTAGGGGTGACTCACGCCGCGATTTTCGCGACCGGCCGATCGGATTATCCGAACCAGATCAACAATGCACTTGCGTTTCCCGGGATCTTTCGGGGCGCGCTCGATGTTCAGGCCATTGAGATCAATGAAGCCATGAAGTTGGCCGCCGCGCAGGCCATCGCCCACGTGATTCCGGAGGGAACCTTGAGCGAAGACTACATTATTCCCAGCGTGTTTGATAAAGCAGTCGTTCCTTGTGTTGCGCGGGCCGTCGCCGCCGCTGCGCGAGCCAGCGGGGTCGCCAGAAGACGGGCAAAAGCGGACGATTCCCCCACCGGTCATGCTTCCCCCCATAGTGACGGAGAGTAGCCAACCCTCGACGACAGCCTTCTGGCCGGCGATCTGGCTGTGGTACAATGCGCTTTCTCTGAAGGCTGGGGGGGCCATGCCGTTCTCGACCGCGAAATTTCTGAAATTCCGAAGCGGCATGCAAAACCGCATCGGTTCACTCCGTTCAAAGACGGAAGACAGCCTGGACTTCGCCGTTGATACGATGATGGAAGAGCGAGTGGATGGGTTCTTTCGGGTTGAACAGGGGCTTGAGGAAATTGTCAAGTCCCTCGTCGAGATCGAAGAAGAATTGGAGGCCATCCGAGATCTGAGCGGGGCCATGCGCCTGGAGTCCAGACTGGAGTTCGTCGAAGACCGGTGGGATGAATTTGACAGCGAAATTCGTGAACGCCCTCGACGGCGTCGCAAGCGGGTCAGTCTCGCCGATATGCTCAAGGCCGCGAGCGGATCAGGGCAGTTGTCGGAGAGTCCACATGCTGTGAATAACGCCGTGGATGCCTATGCGATCATGGGGGTGGAGTTCGGCAGTTCACTCGCCGACGTCACGGCTGCCTTTCGAATCAAGGCAAAACAGTTGCATCCGGATGCGAACAACGGCGATCGGAGTTCAGAACCGGAACTCCGCCGCATGTTGGAAGCCTATCAGTTTCTCAAAGAATATCTCAGCCTCAGCAATACGGAACCGATGTCGCCCCCGGACCGCTCCTACAGCCCGTCTGAGTGAGGCACTTGTACGATGACCACCTCACAGCACTACATCACAAGCGCACCTGCACTCAACGAATTGTGCGAGCAACTGCGCGACAGCCCTCGCCTGGCGCTCGATACGGAATTTGTGGGTGAAGAGACGTTTGTGCCGAAGCTCGAACTTATTCAAGTTGCGACCGAGCACACCGCCGCCATTATCGATTTTCCAGCGGTTCTATCCGGGGGCGCCCTCGATGGGTTCTGGGAGATTGTCTGCGATGAGCGGGTTCAGAAGGTCGTGCATGCCGGACGGCAAGACCTGGATCTCTTTGCCGTCCATGCTGGGCAAATCCCGAAGCCGTTCTTCGACACCCAGATTGCCGCGGCGATGGTCGGCTTTGGCCCGCAAGTCGCCTATGCCAACCTGGTCCAACGGGTGCATGGAAAGAGACTGGACAAAGCCCATACCTTTACGAATTGGAGTGCTCGCCCGTTGTCTCACGATCAACTGGCCTATGCATTGGAGGATGTGACGTTTTTGTTGGCCATCCATGACCATCTGCACGGTCGGCTGTCGAAACTTGGAAGGCTCCAGTGGGTGGATGAAGAGTTCTCTCGTCTTGAAGGGGTCGTCGGCGAGACTCGTCGGGAGCCGCAAGAACGCTACCAGCGCATACGAGGATGGGATCAACTCAAGCCGAAATCCGCCGTGGTCCTTCGGGAACTCGCGTCGTGGCGCGAAGGAGAGGCGAAACGGAGGAATGTGCCACGCAGTCGGGTTATCCGGGATGAAGTACTGCTTCAGCTGGCACGACAGCCTCCACGACATCAAGATGAGTTGCGCAAAGTGAGAGGTCTCCATCCGTCAGAAGTCGATCGCAATGGAGAGTCGGTGCTCGCCGCGATTCGCGCGGCGCTTGCGCTTCCGTCCTCGGCGTGGCCGGTGCTCACCAAGGAGCGGAAGCCTGAACCGGAATCGAACGGGTTTGTCGAGCTGTTGCAGGCGATCGTCAAGGCGCGCGCGCTGGAAGAAGAGATTGCGCCGACCTTGTTGGCGACCACGGCCGATCTCCAAGAGTTAGTCGAGGCCAAGACGAATCGATCGGCTCTGGATCTCCCACTCCTGAGGGGATGGAGACGAATCTTGGTGGGCGAGCTACTACTGGACGCGCTGGATGGGAAGGTCGCTTTGACCGTCGATCAACAGACACGGACGATTCGGTGGTCGCCCTCAGAGCCTGTCCCCGATCGCTGAGTGATCATGCCTGCGTGGAACCCCGTCTCCCATCGCGCGTCATGGAGGTTCGGAGTCCACAACCTACAAGAGCCTTTTAATCGAGTCCGCCGGCCTTGCCAGCACTGCTTGGTTGCCTTTCTCCACGATCGGCCGTTGAATCAAATCTGGGTGTTTCACCATAAGGTCCAATAGCTCATCGTCAGACAGTTGTTTCTTTGCCAGGCCCAGTTCTTGGTAGATATCTTCTTTGGTGCGCAGCACCTCTTTAGGGGACAGGCCGGCCTTCTTCAAGATGGCTTTTAATTGTGTTTTGGTAAATGATTGCTCGTAGTAGTTGATGGCTCTGAAGGGTGTCCCGCTGTCCTTGAGTATCTGTACGGCTTGTCGGCATGTCGTGCAGGTCGGTTTGTGATAAATCGTGATATCTGCCATAGTCACTCCTTGATGAGAAGACGCGTCTTGACGAGTTTTTTCAGTCTATGATTAGATCGTGGTCGGTGATGTTTTTGCAACAGGGTCGTGTATGCCGTGGGTTGGGACCAGCTCTGCCGGTCAGTTTGCGTGTGCCACTGTTTCCCAGCGAACACTGAGGGATCTCCGCATCAAGCGGAAGGGGCAGCCTATTTTTGTCCTTGGGCATGTGCTTGCTCGCAAAGGGCAGGAAGCGACGTTCGAAACCTTCAACGACCGACTCGCCGTGGTGAAGTTCAGTGATGAGGGGCTTGTGGGATATGACCCACGAGAGCTTCTTCTTCCGACTGAAATCGATGAGCACGGCGTTCCCTATTTTGAGATTCGGATCTGCCGATCCTGCGATGTGCTCTTCCCCCTCACTCTGGAAGAACGCGAGTCAGACCAGGAACCGGAGCAGTGCCCAGACTGTACCTCCTGATCAGCTTGCTCTCCGATGTTAGTCGACCAAGGGAGCCACTTCCAAGGCCTTTTTGAGCAGGCAATCTCCTGCGTAGCCCTGTAACACCATCGGGAGCATGGCCCCGTCGATGGCGCGCAGGTAGTGAATCCGGAATCCCTCTGAAGACTTCTGGCCTTCGAGCTTGAGCGCATGACAGATTTCCAATTGTTTCCAGGCTAAATTTGACAGGATGTGATCGGAGGCCAGCAGCTTCATGTCGGTGACCGATCCTTCGATTGCGACTTTCGCCGGAACCCGTGTCTTATCTTTGGGAAGCTCACTGACGACGGCGAACGCGATCACATCCTCTTCTATTCCGGCGGAGGCCGTGTGCGCGACGCCGACCAGCACGATGAGAATGCTGCAGAGGAAGAAGGCTGGGTGTCTCATTCATGTCCCTAGTTCATCACCTCGTCTGGCCCTCGTTGTCGCTGGGCTATGAATCCAGTATGCCAAGCACGATTTTCCATTGCAAGAATGACGTATAGTCATGGTAGGGTAAAAAAGAAGCACCACAAGAGTTCTTCTCATGTAAGGTTACATTATGCCCCATGATTTCATGCCAGGCTTAGCTGGTGTTCCCGCCGCGACCTCATCGATCAGCGATGTCGATGGTCAGCGAGGCATACTGGAATACCGTGGTATCCGAGTTGAGACCCTGTGTGCAGATTCATCCTATTTGGAAACCGCCTATCTCCTCCTGTTCGGGCATCTTCCCTCAGCGGCTGAATTCCAACAATGGACCACGGACGTGACTCGTCATCGGCGCATCAAGTTCCGTATCATTGATTTGCTGAAGTGCCTTCCCGAACAGGGCCATCCCATGGATGCGCTCCAGGCGGCGGTGGCAGCGCTCGGCATGTTTTATCCAGGCCGTCAGGTCAAGGACGTCGAGAATAACTATTGGAGCGCGGTGCGACTGGTCGCCAAGCTGCCGACGATCGTTGCGGCTTGGGCAAGGTTGCGCCACGGCGATGATCCGATCCCGCCTCGGGATGATCTTGGGTTCAGCGAGAACTTCTTATATATGCTCACCGAGGCAGTCGCTCCATCCGTGTGGGCGGACATCTTCGATGACTGTCTGATCCTCCATGCCGAACACACCATGAACGCATCCACGTTTACCGGACTGGTCACGGCTTCGACGCTGGCTGATCCCTATACAGTCGTGGCGTCGTCGATCGGCGCACTGAAAGGTCCCCTGCACGGCGGCGCAAACGAAGAAGTGGTGATGATGCTCCGAGAGATCGGTACGGCGGCGAAGGCGAAAGCCTATGTCGAGCACGCGTTGCAGAACAAGAAAAAACTGATGGGATTCGGCCATCGAGTTTATAAGGTGAAGGATCCGCGTGCGACGGTGCTCCAGGAACTCTGTCGGCGCTTATTCAAGGAATGCGGAAGCTCGCCGCTGTATGAAGTAGCATTGGAGGTGGAAGCGGCGGCCGGGGCAGTGCTGAATCACAAAGGTATCTATCCCAACGTCGATTTCTACTCCGGCATCATCTACGACAAGATGGGGATCGATGTCGATCTCTTTACTCCACTGTTTGCCATATCGCGGGTGTCGGGTTGGTTAGCCCATTGGCTGGAGCAGTTGAGGGAAAACAAGCTGTTTCGGCCTGATCAAATCTACTCCGGGGAGCACAATCGACCCTACGTGCCTATTGATCGCCGATAATCCCCGTATTTGCGATGCAGTCCAGGCTCTTGACTTCCCCATCGGCCGATTTATCTATAGAGTAGGTAGTTAAATCGCGCGGCGTCAGCGACGATAATCTGACAACCACATCGAAAGCCAAGGAGGAGGTTGCTATGGCACTCGTACGATGGGATCCGTTCCGTGAATTGGAAGAAGTCTCAGACCGGCTGAATCGGATGTTTGCGCGCCCCGCTGCGTCGCGAACCAACGGGAAAGAAACCATGATTGTAGCGGATTGGACGCCCTCGGTCGACATCAGCGAGACGGAAGGGGAGTATCAGATTAAGGCTGAAATCCCTGACGTGAAGAAAGAAGATGTGAAAGTGACGGTGGAGGATGGTGTACTCACGATTCAGGGCGAGCGGAAGCATGAGAAGGAAGAGAAAGGAAAGAAGTACCATCGGATCGAGCGATCGTATGGCAGCTTCGTTCGGACTTTCTCGTTGCCCGATGTGATCGAAGAGGAGAAGGTGAAAGCCGAATTTAAGGATGGGGTGCTCAATCTCCATCTGCCGAAGTCGGAGAAAGCGAAGCCGAAGGCCATCGAAGTGAAGGTGGCCTAAGGCGTTCCGAAGAAGCCTCCGGAAACAAAGGCCCGCCTCACTAGGTGGGCCTTTGTCTTTGAATCCTTCCCACCCGCGTAGGGCCTTCTGAGATCGCTCATCGGGTCATTCGGTGCATTGAAGGCTAAGGCCGTATCAGGTCTACTCCTAGGGTCATCTTTGCATATTGCGTATTTGATGAAACCGAGTAGAGTGCGCCGCACTATCCTCAGTGTCATCGGCATACGCAAGGGCTGACGCCTATGGTAATGCCAGCCGCTTCACACGGATCCAATCAGTTAGGCAGATCGTCGCCATGATCTCTCATGATACGAGAAGAGAGACGAGTGTCATCGCGATTTTAATGGTAATCAGGTCGGAAATGGATAAATTATGGGGGAGGTCTTGATCGGTATTCTGCACACATAAAAAGGCGTGTCGGCCGTTCGCTCAGCTGTCGACCCTATTCAAACACCTGACCTGTTTGAGGAGGCAAAGATGAAAACGCTCAGCTATTCGCTGGTGACAGTCGGAATGGTGCTGGCACTCGGGGGTGTGGTGGCTGTCTTCGACTTCGACCAGCCTTCGGATGTGTTTTCGTTAGCCTGGTGGATGATCGTTGGTGGATGGTGCCTGGCATTGACAGGGATGGGGATCGATATCGTGCATGTATTCAGGATCACTAAACGAGAACCAGCGTACGTGTTCCAGCCGAAGACGAATGGAGCTGAAGGAGTCGAGGGAGAAATCGCTCGTATGTGATAATCTGATAGGAGCCCATCATGCTGGGCCTCTCGCCGAGGATGAGCGATCGGAATGGATCGCTGGATTCACTGGTTGTCGCAAAGGCCCGCCTTCCCAGGCAGGCCTTCTTGTTTGTCGATACGCCGTCCTGAATCACTAAACCCAAACCGTTTCATCGGGTGACACCTCAAGACATATTGCCTGTCATTGTTGCGTGGGTTCGAAAATACCCATCGATCTCCGTGTAGCCACGGTCGAGAATTTCGGGCCATGTCAGGGGAAGTCATGTTGTCTGCTCTTGTGAAAGTGAGCGGGCTGAGTTTATCATGACGCCCGCAAGGTGTTGGTACCTCTTATACATGGAGCATTGCGCATGAAACAGGATCAGAACAGACCGTCAGCCTCGACTCGAATTGAACGAGACACCATGGGGGAACTGGCTGTTCCCGTTGAGGCGTATTACGGAGTGCAGACCGCACGCGCGATCGAGAATTTCCCGATCAGTTCACTGCGTATGCCGCGAGCAGTCATCCGAGCCATGGGGATAATCAAGCGGGCTGCTGCGACGGTGAATCATTCCCTTGGCTTGTTGGACAAAAAACCGGCTGAGGCGATCAAAGTGGCGGCGACTGAAGTGGTCGATGGCAAGCTGGATGCCGAGTTCCCAGTCGACATTTTTCAGACTGGGTCCGGTACGTCTACCAATATGAATACGAACGAGGTGATCTCGAACCGCGCAACGGAGCTGCTCGGTGGCGTGCGAGGCACCAAGTTGGTGCATCCGAACGATCATGTGAATTTAGGCCAATCGAGCAACGATGTGATTCCAACGGCTATTCACATTGCTGCGTCGGAAATGATGCAGCAGCAGCTGTTGCCGGCGCTGACTCGATTGCATAAGGCGTTGAAGCGCAAGGCGAAGGAATTTGACCAGATTGTGAAAATCGGGCGTACGCACCTACAAGATGCGACCCCGGTCCGCCTTGGGCAGGAATTCGGCGGCTACGCTCGTCAGATCGAGCTTGGTATTCAGCGGGTCAAACAAGCTCAGGCAGCCTTGAGCGAGGTGGCATTGGGGGGAACCGCCGTCGGCACGGGGCTGAACTGTCATCCGCAATTTTCGAAAAAAGTCATGGCCGTCATTTCCAAAGAAACCGGCTGTTCGTTTAAGGAAGCCAAGAATCATTTCGAGGCTCAATCGGCACAGGACTCCCTTGTGGAGGCTAGCGGGTGTCTGCGTACACTGGCCGTGAGTCTTATGAAGATCGCAAATGATATTCGCTGGCTCGGCTCCGGGCCGCGGTGCGGACTTGGCGAAATCAATCTACCAGAGACGCAGCCTGGTTCTTCGATCATGCCGGGGAAGGTCAATCCGGTGATCGCCGAGTCCGTCACGATGGTCTGTGCGCAAGTGATCGGGAATGATGTGACGGTGACGGTCGGTGGGCAGGCGGCGAATTTTGAACTGATCGTCATGATGCCGGTGATGGCCTACAATCTTCTTCAGTCCATTGAGCTGCTGGCCACAGCCTCCAACAATTTATCGGTCAAGTGTATTGAAGGGATCAAGGCGAACGAAGAGCGATGCAAGAGTCTCATCGAGGAAAGCCTGGCGATGTGTACTGCCTTAGCGCCGGAGATCGGTTACGAAGCTGCAGCCAAACTGGCGAAGGACGCCTACAAGTCAGGCAAGACCGTCAGGCAGGTGGCAAAAGACCAAAAGGTTTTGCCGGATAAGCGACTCGCCCAGCTCCTGGATCCCTGGCGTATGACCGAACCGGGTGGACCGGTGGGGAGCGCGGGAGGGTAGCTGAACCGCACGCAGGTATTGTCTTACAGCAGCTGGTCTGTATACTGAAGCATCATGAGGGTAGTCGACGGCAGACACTCCTTCAGGATCGGTCTCGTGGTTGTGCTTGTTGCCGGCACGCTCGGCGGGTGTGCCGCGACCGGGCGTCAGCCTTTACCGGATCAGAGGAGTATGATTCCTAAGATGGGCACACGTGGAGCCCATTGCTGTGCCATGGAAAAGGGCGTTCCCCGGCAGATGGCGTTGGCGAAGACAGCGGTGAGATTTGTCGGACAGTCCCGCATTCAGGTGGATGGACGGAACTATACTCCAGATTGCTCAGGATTTGTTCGAGGCGTCTACGCCTCACAGCGTGTGGACTTGTACGGTGGGCTCGGCGAACTTGATGGCGGCAACGGCGTCGGGCGCATCTTTACCCATGTGGTAGAACATGGGCGGATTCACTATGGACCCGCCGTCCATCCTGGAGATCTGGTTTTTTTCCACAACACGTGGGATTTCAACCGAGATGGATTGCCGAACGACCCGCTCACACATGTCGGTGTCGTCGAGAAGGTGGACCTTGATGGGACCGTGGTGTTCGTCAGTTCGGTTTCAGCAGGGATTGAACGGTATCGCATGAACCTCAAGCATCCGGACACACACAAAGCCCTGGATGGGCGAGTCCTGAACGATTTCCTCCGACGCAAGCACGTGGGTGACGCCCATGGGACCTATTACCTTGCAGGGCGACTATTTGCCGCGTTTGGAACCCTTGCTCATTAACTCGTGTGCCGAATTCCTGTCATGTCTTCCTGAATTCGAAGTACCCATTTTAGCACCATGGCGCTTCTTCTACCAGGCTATGGGAAAACTTGATCGATGCCAACCATATGCTGATCTATTTTGTACGTTGCGAACATTCAGAACAACCTCAGGATGCTCAAAAAGGCTGTCCAGCAAGGCCGCAGCGAGCGAAGAGGCGAGGCGTACGCTGCGGTACGTTGAGCTTCTGAGCAACGCGAGAACGCCACTGGCAGACTTTTTCAGCATCCTGCTCACTCTTAGAGAGCGCGGACCGCTGACGCGTTCGGAAATATAGGTACGTGAGACCGATGACAACTGAAACGACTCAGATTTCTCCGGATGCGGTGCAGGTCAAGATTGTTCCGATCATCGCCAAGGAGCTCGGTGTCGGAGCTTCTCAGGTTGCTGCAGCCGTGGCGCTGCTCGACGGCGGGGCGACAGTGCCCTTCATCGCGCGTTATCGGAAAGAGGCGACCGGTAACCTGGACGATACACACCTGCGCACGCTGGAGGAACGATTGCTCTATCTGCGAGAATTGGAAGAGCGGCGCACTGCCGTATTGGTTTCGATTGAAGAACAGGGGAAGCTCACAGATGCATTGCGGGCGAGCATTGAGGCCGCGGCCACCAAGCAGGCTGTCGAAGATCTGTATCTCCCCTTCAAACCGAAACGACGCACACGCGCGCAGATTGCCCGCGAAGCTGGGTTGGAACCATTGGCCGATAGTCTCTTGGCTGATCCGAGGTTAGATCCCGAGCAAGAAGCGCTCAAGTACATTCGCGTTGTGCCGGCTGCCGAAGGGGTGGAGGCGATCAATGTGCCTGATACCAAAACTGCGTTGGAAGGGGCACGGGACATTCTGATGGAGCGGTTTGCGGAAACGGCCGATCTCTTAGCCGTGTTGCGGACTCGGCTGTGGGACCAGGGTGTCCTCACGTCGACGGTGATGAAAGACAAGGAAACGGCGGAAGAGGAGAAGTTCCGTGATTACTACGCTTATGCGGAGTCGATCAAGACTATTCCGTCACATCGAGCCCTTGCATTATTCCGAGGTCGTACGCTGGGAGTCTTGAAGCTCGAATTGAGTTTAGGTGAGGCCCTGGACAAGGTCGTTCCCCATCCCTGCGTGTCAACGATCGCGGCTCACGCGGGCATTGAGGATCGCGGGCGACCCGCGGACAAGTGGCTAGCCGGTGTGTGCGAATGGACGTGGCGTGTCAAGATGCATCTCCAGATCAGCACCGAACTCTTGGTCAAATTGCGCGAAGCTGCCGAGGCTGAGGCGATCAAGATTTTTGCCAGGAACCTGCATGAGTTGTTGTTGGCGTCACCGGCCGGCCCAAAAGTTATCCTCGGCCTAGATCCTGGTATTCGCACCGGGTGCAAAGTGGCGGTAGTCGATGCAACGGGGAAATTATTGGCGACTGAAACCATCTATCCGCACCAGCCTCGCAATGATTGGCAGGGGTCATTACAGACGCTCGTTCGTCTCGTCGTTCAATATGGCGTGGAATTGCTGTCCATTGGAAATGGGACGGCCAGTCGGGAGACGGATAAGTTGGCCGGCGAGGTGATCAAAGTGGTCGGCGCGCAACGACCAGAACAAAATGTTATGAAACTCGTGGTGAGTGAGGCAGGGGCGTCGGTCTATTCAGCATCGGCCTTCGCTGCGGCCGAGTTCCCAGAGTTGGATGTCAGTTTGCGAGGTGCGGTGTCGATTGCTCGGCGCCTACAGGATCCGCTGGCCGAGCTGGTGAAGATCGAGCCGAAGGCGATTGGAGTGGGGCAATATCAGCATGACGTCGATCAGCGGGCCTTGGCGCGGTCGTTGGATGCCACCGTCGAAGATTGCGTCAACGCGGTGGGCGTGAACGTCAACACGGCTTCGGTGCCTTTGTTGGAACGGGTCTCGGGCCTCAATAAGGCATTGGCCAGGAATATTGTAGACTATCGCAATGCGAACGGGCCGTTCCCAAACCGGACGGCGATCCGCAAGGTTCCACGTCTTGGTGAAAAAACCTTCGAACAGGCGGCAGGCTTCCTACGCATTCCCGATGGCGACAACCCCTTGGATCGGTCCGCCGTGCACCCAGAGGCGTACCCGGTGGTTGAACGTATTCTGACGCGACTGGGAGCCGGGATTACCGACGTGATGCGTCAGCCGGCGGTCTTGAAGGGATTGGCACCGACTGATTTTACCGATGAACAATTCGGGGTGCCGACGGTACGGGACATTTTTATCGAGCTGGAAAAGCCAGGCCGAGACCCTCGTCCAGAATTCAAGACGGCAAGTTTCCAGGAGGGGGTCGAATCGCTGACCGATCTGCAGGCCGGCATGGTATTGGAAGGCGTAGTTACAAATGTCGCGGCATTCGGGGCCTTCGTGGATATCGGCGTACATCAGGATGGGCTGGTGCATGTGTCGGCGCTGGCCAATAAATTTATCAAAGATCCACACGAGGTGGTCAAACCGGGTCAGATCGTCAAGGTGAAGGTCATCGACGTTGATCTGAAGCGTCAGCGGATTGCACTGACGATGCGTCTGGAGGATGCGGCCAGCCGTCCATCTGGTCAGGCACAGCCTGGGAGCCAGTCGGCGCGTGACTCGCGCGGGCATGGGCCGTCAGTGTCGAGCCAGGCGGCGCGAGCGCCTCAGCCGATCGGTGCCATGGCACTAGCGTTGGCGAAGGCGAGACAAAAGTCATAATATACATCCAATCGAACAGGCGGTAGGGAAAGCGATGGGTTATCCCTCTGCTAGACCCTCAATCCTAACCCTGCTCAGTTGACGCATGAAGGAAAGTGTCCTACAGTGGCATTCTGCGAGGTGATCGGCCATGGCTACCGATACGATGAAACAAAAGATTCTACAGGTCGTCCAGGGGCTTCCTGACACGGCCACATTTGAGGATGCGATTGAACGGCTATGTTTCCTCGCAAAGGTCGAAGAGGGCATACGACAATCTGATGCTGGTGAAACGGTGCCCCATGCCGAAGCCGTTCGTCAGCTCCTCACATGACTCCGCTAATCTGGACTCGTAGGGCCATAGAAGATGTTCAGTCCATCCGGCAGTTCATTGCCCAAGACTCTCCTCACTACGCTGAACTTGTCAGGCAACAACTGATTGCAGCAGTCGAGCGATTGTCTACCTTCCCTCAATCCGGACGTGTCGTCCCGGAAGCCAATAATCCAGCGATCCGGGAGGTGATCCAAGGCTCCTACCGAATCGTCTATCGGCTCATTCATGGCGAGATCCATATTCTCACCGTTCACCACGCCGCCCGCCTCCTCCATTTGGAGCCGTGATTTCGTGAACTTTTGGGTGTATTGCAGCAAAGCATTCAATGCACATGCCCGGCCCCAACATGATCCTCAATTTCTTGAAGACCAGCACGAGGTGGTCAAACCGGGGCAGATCGTTAAGGCGAAGGTGATCGATGTCGATCTGAACCATCAGCGGATTGCGCTGACGATGCGTCTGGAGGATGCGGCCAGCCGTCCATCTGGTCAGGCACAGCCTGAGAGTCAGTCGGCACGTGACTCGCGCGGGCGTGGGCCGTCGTTGTCGAGCCAGGCGGCGCGAGCGGCTCAGCCGATCGGTGCCATGGCACTAGTGTTGGCGAAAACCAGGCAAAAGTCGTAGCGAGCATCGTTCTGTATGATTTGGGCTTGTCGTATCACGGTAGATAGAGTGACCTTACGACTTCCAGAGATGCTAACAGTCTGGTCACATCCCTAACGCTCGTTGTCTTGCAGGACGACAATTGTCCGTGTGTGGGACTCGCCCGCGCTACCCGTATTTGATTTTGAGTGAGACGATGCCAAGCTGTAGAAGAAGGGGCACTGCATTGGCCAGAATCACTGGCAGCGAATCAATCCAGATTCCGTAGATCAGCCATAAGAGCACGCCGATCGTGAACGTCAGCACCATCCCCCAGGATAGATCGCCGGTCGACTTGAATTTTAAGGCCTTCGCGAGTTGAGGAATGAAGGCAACCGTGGTCAAGGTTCCGGCCGTTACCCCCAGGATCATGGCTTCGTCCATTGCCTATACCGGCCACTTCTCTTCGTTCCACGCCATGTCCCAGAACATCCACTCATAGCGTGAACTGATGATGAAAGAGTCTTCCATGCGCCGGAGTTCTTCTTTGCCGGCGGTCTTGGCCCACTGATCAACTTTTTTTCGCATCCACAACTGGACTTTAGCGAACTCCGGCGATGCGTACAGCATGAGCCAATCTCGGTAGGGATGATTCTTGGCCGGTGGACCTTTCCGCAACAAGTGTTGTCCAACGACACAGTAGACCCAGGCGCAGGGGAGCGCGACGACGGTGATCTCTGCCGCGGTGCCTGAGGCGGCGACGGCCAGCATGTGTCTAGTATAGGCATAGTTTGTTGGCGCCATCGGCACAGAGGTCATCTGCTTCGGCGTCAGCGCCCATTTCTTTCCGTAGCTCTCATGCAGGCTCCGTTCAACGACGATGGTCTCTTCGGCCAGCTTGTTGAACCGCAAGGCTGATTCCGAATCAGGTGCCTTCAGGGCGGCGGCGGAAAATACACGTGCCAGATCGCCGAGAAATCTGGCATCCTGGAGAATGTAATATGTGAATTTCTGTTCAGGCAACGTGCCGTTGCCGAGGGCCACGACGAAGGGATGGCTCAGCTGGGCATCCCAGATGGATGTGGCGAGCTTGCGCAGGTGGTTTGAAAATGACATAGGCTACTCCTTTGGGTATGTGTTGCGGCTCTCAAGCACGAGAGGCGTCTCACACCACGCGCAGTAATGTTAGATGTAGGGAATCCAAGATCCTGACATACGATTCATGCCGTCCAGTGCAGCGACCTTGTAACATTCCGCCAGCGTCGGATAGTTGAAGACCGTATCGATGAAGTAGTCGACCTTACCGTGAAAGGCCATGACGGCCTGACCGATGTGAATCAATTCCGTCGCTCCCTCACCGATGGCATGAACTCCGAGTAGGTGTCTGGTATACCGATGAAACAAAAGCTTGAGCATGCCGGTTTCGTCGCCCATCAGCAGCCCGCGGGCGATTTCTTTATAGCGGGCAATACCGACTCCATAGGGGACGTCTGCCTGCTTGAGCTCCTCCTCGTTCTGTCCCACCAAGGAGATTTGCGGAATGGAATAGATGCCGTATGGCAATAACGAATTGTCCATGCGATCCGGCTGGCCGAAGGCGTGGCAGGAGGCGTGGCGGCCTTGCTGCATCGAGGTCGAGGCAAGGGCCGGAAAGCCTATGACGTCGCCTGCCGCATAAATGTGCGGAACCGCGGTCTGGAAATGTTCGTTCACGCTCAGGCGACCTCGATGGTCCGACTTCAATCCCGCCGCTTCCAGGTTGAGCCCCTTTGTCGTTCCCACCCGGCCGATGGCATACATCAGTGTGGAGGCCTGAATCGGCGGGTTGTGGCGTAAGGTGACATGGATGGAATTGTCCCTTTCTCTTTTGATCGCGAGGACTTCTTCGTTGTGATACAGGGTGACGCCGATTTCTTTCATCTGTCGCTGGAGCAGGTCGATGATCTCAGCATCGGCAAACTCCAACAGACGAGGACGTTTGTCAATGAGGATGGTGGGAATTTCCAGTGCGGCGAGGATGGAGGCGTACTCTGTGCCGATGACTCCGCCTCCGACGATGACGATAGAGTCGGGAATGCGCTTCAGACTCAGGAGCCCATCCGTATCAATGACACTTTGGTCATCGAAAGGAATGTCTGATGGTCTGGCCGGTTCTGTTCCTACTGCAATAACGATGAAGTCCGCCGTCAGTTCGAGCGGGCCGCGGTTCGTTTGTATGCGCAGGCGATGCTGATCGACGAAGCTGGCTGAACCGAAAAACGTATCGACCTGATTCCGGGCCATCTGGTTTCGCACGATCTGAATCTCGTTCTTCATGACGTAGTTGGTATGGACGGTGAGTTCCTCGATTGTAATCATTTTCTTGAGTCGATAAGGGGTGCCATAGACGCTGCGCTGTGGAATTCCGGAAAAAAAGATCGCGGCTTCCCGCAGGGCTTTACTCGGAATTGTGCCGGTGTTGATGCAGACACCTCCGACGACTTCCTTCCGCTCGATCAAACCCACCCTCTTGCCGAGTTTCGAGGCCTGCACTGCGGCCTTTTGGCCGGCCGGTCCCGAGCCGATGACGAGTAGATCGTAATGAGCCATTAGAGCTTTGGGAAGGTGAGGAGGTACCTGGGAGAGCGACTCAAAGCTCCCCCAGGAGCTCAGCTTCAAGATATCTGCTAGTTAACTCTCCGTCACTAATCGACGAGCAAATTGCAAAGCTTCTTCCATATCCGGGAGTTGAGTGAGCTCCGGGGTAACTTGAAGATAACGAATGGTGTTCGTCTTATCGACGACCAGGACCGCTCTCGTCAAAATGTGCGGCCCTTCCAAAAAGAGACCATGCGTCTTGCCAAACTCGGCACCCCGGTAGTCGGATAGGAAGGTGACGTTGGCAATTTTCGCTTCTGTCGCAAACCGTTTTTGGGCGAAGGGCGTATCGACGCTCACGGTGATGAGTTCGACCAGCTTATCAAGGCCTTTGTTGCGCTCGCTCAAAAGATGCGTCTGTTGTTCGCAGACCGGGGTGTCGAGCGAGGGGACCACACTGATGATACGGACTTTTCCCGCGCCTTTGGTCTGCGCGATGTTCACGAGGGACAAGTCGTTCTGCGCGACCTTCACATCGCGGAGCGCGTCGCCGACTTTGACTCCGTTACCGGTGAGCGTCAACGGGTCGCCCTTGAAGAGGACCTTGTTGCCTTCCCCCGCAACAGCAGTTCCATCTGCCACCGGCATATTCTTGTAGGAAAAGCCAGCACCGGTTGATCCTCCCATCGTTTGACATCCAACAAGGCCAAGCGAAAGGTACAGCGTGGTGCTAATGAAACCAGCATATCTCGTCTGCATTGTAGGCTCCTTTCTGAAGATAACGAGTGGGGATCCCACTCGACCCCTCTATTCAGGGTGACGGTTGAATATACGCGATCACCGATCGGTTGACCAGGTCTGGCTGTTCCCATTGCGGCATGTGACCGGCCTTGGGAATTCTGACGAACGTGGATCCGCGAATTCGGTAGTGCAGCTCTTCACCCACAGCCAGGGGGAACACCCGGTCGTGTTCACCCCAGATGATCATGGTTGGGTGCGTGATGCTGCTGAGGTGTGGGGCGAAATCGGCTTCCCAGGAAGGGAGGGCATTCCTGACGGCCATGATGGGTTTGATGATGCCGGGGCGTCGGCGATTCTGGTTGGACCGTTCGATGACGGCCGGGGTGAGCAGAGTGTGGTTGTGGACGATTTCTTTCAGGACAGAATCGGTGACCAGCCCGCCGAACAGCCAGTTGCCGAAGGAGACGAGCCAGGAAGGGGCTCGAGATTCCAGAGCTTGCCTGAACGACCGGCTGGTGAGCTTGGCCATGACCTGAGACGGTAGTCCGCTGATGAGCACGAGCTTATCGACACGGGTGGGGTGGGTCAAGGTCATGCCAATGGCCAACCCTGCGCCCATAGAATTGCCAACTAGCGTGGCGTGAGGAATCTGTAGGGCGTCCATGAATCCGATACAGAAGTCCAACATCTGATTCGGTAGGTACTCAATGTCCGGCTTATCGGACAACCCAGAGCCGGGTAGGTCGAGTGTCAGGGTACGAAAATGTTGAGACAAGGCATGTTGCTGATGCTCCCATTGCCACATCGATCCGCCAAAGCCGTGGATGAGAATGACCGGAGGGCCTGTCCCGATATCGAGATAGGCGATCCGTTGTCCATGGACGAGCACGGTTTTGATCAAGATGCGCTCAATCGGGGCGCGTTCCAACGTTTCAAAATAGGGCGGGATTTGTGAGGGCGGCGCACAAGCGGTCATGAAGGACGATACGAGACAGAGGACGAGGATGTTGCAAAAGCCCGCCAGCGTCGTTCTCGCATCACTCAAGGCCTCAACGTACCGACCGCGTACGCCTCGGCCTTTCGCTCGCTGCGGCCTTGCTGGACGAGCTTTTTCACCATCCTCTAAGATTCTGCGATGAGCCTTTAGGTCCGTGCAATAGATGTGCGATGCTCTCCAATTGATTGTTTTGCAACAGCTTCTCGATATGCAGCACAAAGCCCTCCTGGTCAGGGGCATGGGGTCGAGCCGGTGATGGGATTACTCCAGTTGGATGACCGTCTCATCCGTCTTCACATTGTCGCCCTCGGCAGTCAGGATCGCAACGACTCTCCCATCGATTGGCGCCGGCACCCGGCTTTCCATCTTCATCGCTTCAATGATCAACAGAGGATCCCCGGTCTTGACGCGATCGTCGACGGCCACCAGAAGTTTCACCACTCGGCCGGGCATGGGTGGAGCCACATCACCTGGTTTTGATGGTCTGGGACGTTTGGGTTTTCCTGCCGATCCCGTATCCTGGGACTCCGGGACACCGGCGAGCACTTCCTGGATGGGTTCGAGTGACACTTCTTCGAGCTTATCGTTGACACGGATATAGTAGGGCTTGCGTCCGTCGATCTTTCGGCCAGAGCCCGAGACCTTCACATGATAGGTCTCACCGTGCACCGTCACGTTGAATTCCACGGGAGCCAGGTGTAATTCGTGGGCAGTGGTAGGCCCTTTCGCCGATCCCAATTCGAGCGGCTCAGGGATCAACTCGCCTTTCTCTCGGGCTTCGAAAAAGTCTCGCGCGATGGTGGGAAACAGCACGAACGACAGCTGGTCCTCGACGGTCTGAGCCGAGTCCGGAAGCTCTTTTTTCGCCTCATCCAATTCCGGCTCTAGGCGATCAGCCGGCCTGGTTTTGATTGGCGTTTCATCGCCGGTGGCGCGTGCCATCACGTCGAGATCGACCTGTCCAGGAGCACGGCCATATAATCCCAGGAAGTAGTTTTTCGTTTCGGTGGTGATGACCTTATATCGATCACCGGTCAGCACATTGAGTGTCGCCTGCGTTCCGACGATTTGGCTGGTAGGGGTGACGAGTGGGGGATAGCCCATTTCCTTTCGCACACGCGGGACTTCGTCGAGGACTTCTTTCATCCGGTCCAGGGCATTCTGCTCCGTCAACTGCGCGGCCAAGTTCGACAGCATCCCGCCGGGAATCTGCGACATGAGAATTTCTGCATCCACGCCGGTAAAATCGCTCTCGAACTGGCGGTATTTTCGGCGAACCGTTCTGAAGTGTTCGGTGATCGGCTGGAAGGATGCGAGCTCCAGTCCCGTGTCGTAGGGGGTATTCTGGAGTGACGCGACCAGCGTTTCCGTGGCCGGGTGAGAGGTTCCCCCTGCCAGCGGCGAGATGGAGGTATCGAGCATATCGAGGCCTCCGAGGATCGCCATCAACGAGGTCATGGAAGCCATACCGGAGGTGTAATGCGAGTGGAGATGAAGTGGGACCTTGACGGCAGCCTTCAGCCGCCGCACCAGATGGTAGGCGTCGAGGGGGGCCAAGAGTCCGGCCATGTCCTTGATACAAATCGTATCTGTCCCCAGATCTTCCAACTTCTTGGCCAGATCCACAAACCGGTTGATGCTATGGACTGGGCTGATGGTGTAACAGATGGTGGCTTCCGCATGTTTGCCGACGGCCTTCACTTCGCTTACGGCCCGATCGAGATTTCGCACGTCGTTAAGGGCGTCGAAGATGCGGAAGACATCGATGCCGTTCGTGGCCGACCGTTCGATGAACCGCTCCACCACGTCGTCGGCGTAATGGCGATAGCCGACCAGGTTTTGTCCGCGCAACAGCATTTGGAGCTTGGTGTTGGGCATGGCGGCCCGCAGGGCCCGGAGCCGTTCCCAGGGATCTTCTTTGAGGAAGCGCAAGCAGGTGTCGAAAGTGGCGCCGCCCCAGACTTCCAGCGACCAATAGCCGACCCCATCAAGCTTTTGCGCGATGGGTAGCATGTCTTCCGTGCGCATGCGCGTTGCCAGCAACGACTGATGGCCGTCCCGGAGCGCGACATCCGTGATCAGGACCGGTTTACCGGCGGCCGGTGTGATTGTGAACTCGCTGGGGCGGGACGCGACGCTTTTTGAGGTCTTGATCGCCGGAGTGGACGATCTGGTCTTTTTCTGCGGTTTCTTCGTTGGTGGTCGTCTTTTCGCCATGATGGTTAATACATCTCTTTGGGAAGCAGAGAGTTTGGTTGAATTAGAGTCCTTCGTAGGCAGCGATCGCGGCAGACAGCGCCAGCACCAGATCCTCCGGCTGCTCAAACTCGTGATACGAGTACAACTCAGGATGGGTTTCCAGATACGACGTGTCGAACCGTCCCGCAATAAAGTCCGGTTCCTGCATAATCGCTTCCATGAAGGGAATCGTGGTTTTCACTCCACGGAGCACGTACTCTTCAAGGGACCGGCGCATACGGCTGACGGTTTCTTCCCAGGTGCGGCCCCGAACCGTCAACTTGGCCAGCAGGGCGTCATAATAGGGCGGGATCGTGTAATCCTTGTACACGGCGCCGTCGATGCGCACACCGATTCCACCGGGAGAGAGGTAAGCCGTGACCGTGCCTGTGCAGGGCAGGAAATTGTTTTTCGGGTCTTCCGCATTGATCCGGCACTGGATTGCGTGGCCCTGGAGGATCACGTCCTTTTGCTGGATGCTGAGCGGCAGGCCCGCCGCGATCTTAATCTGATTCCGCACGATATCAATGGCTGTGATCTGCTCTGTCACCGTGTGCTCGACTTGAAGGCGCGGATTCATCTCAATAAAGTAGAATTTGCCCTCTTGATCGAGCAGAAACTCCACGGTTCCTGCGTTGTCGTAGTTCACCGCGCGCGCGATGGCGATGGCGGAGTTGCCCATCTCTTCCCTGAGCGCTTGGGTCAGAATCAACGAGGGGGCGATCTCGATCAGCTTCTGGTGTCGTCGCTGGATCGAACAGTCTCGCTCCCCGAGATGGATAATATTGCCATGCCGATCGCCTAGTATTTGGAATTCGATGTGATGCGGCCGCTCGATATATTTTTCGATGAAGACACTGCCGTCGCCGAAGGAGGCCTGGGCCTCGCGCGCCGCAACGTCCATGTTCTCTCGCAGCTCATCGTCGGACCGGACCACGCGAAGCCCGCGACCGCCGCCGCCGGCGCTCGCCTTGATCATGACCGGATAGCCCGACTTTCTTGCAAAGGCCAGGGCGTCTTTAACGCTGGCGATAGCCCCATCTGTACCTGGCACGATCGGCACGCCGGTGGATTCGGCCAGCTCGCGCGCCTTGACCTTGCTGCCCATCAGAGTAATGGCATGGGTAGAGGGGCCGATGAATGTGATGCCGGAAGCCTGGCAGAGCTCAGCGAACTCCGCATTTTCCGACAGAAACCCGTACCCGGGATGGACAGCATCGGCGCCGATCCGTTGGGCCAGATCGACGATCTGCTTACTATCCAAGAACCCCTTCACCGGCCCAGGCCCGACCAGGTAGGATTCGTCCGCCTTCTTGACGTAAATCCCTGTCGAATCTGCTTCGGAATAGATGGCAGCGGTGGCGATGTTCAATTCGCGGCAAGCGCGGATGATCCGCATGGCAATTTCACCGCGATTGGCGATCAAGATTTTCTTGAACATGTCTGAGCCTGTCAGCTCTCGCGTGGAAAGCAATGAGTAAGGAAAAACGAATGTGTAAGCTAGCATAGGATTGAGAAGCCTGTCGAGAGACGCAGTTACAAATCAGCAGTGTGAGTCATCCGGGCGAAGGGTTGATCGTCGCAGTCGTCGATAATTTAGTCGCCAGCTCCATCCGTGTCGTGTAGAATTCGTCCGTTTCCGGCATTCCGATATGCTGGGAGCGTTCCTTTATAGACTGGTCGTAGCCAGGCTTAGATGTTTTTCATGAAAGGTGGTCTCTGCCAATGAAGCGGGAGTTCTCATTAAGAGTAACACCATGGTCTTGGCGACGAAGAGCGACGCAGATCAGTGGTGTGCTGCTGCTCGTCGGAATCATCTCTACTCCGGCCTGGAGTGAAACTCCCGCACCATCCGTCCACTGGGGGAGTATGTCGTTCCCCGACCAGTATTCCACGATTACCGGGGGACTGACTATTAATCGGTTCACGCCCACGGATGGTCTGGGAAACCGGTACGATTCCACGGTCGGGACCACGCTCGGCTTCAACTTGATCACGATGAGCTGGACCCAACATTGGGGTGGTGCGTGGAAAGATTGGAGCACCAATCTGACAGCCGGGATCAGCCCCACGGGGGACGAAGTTACTCAATACCTCCAAAATAAACTGGTTCACCAACTTCGCGGACTTCCGAACGTTCCAAGTGTGAATCCTCGTATTGAGACCGACGCGATGATCGATGGGTCGGTGACGCGATGGATTTCCCTGTTCGACCGAAAGGTGTTCTTTGCGGGGGGAGGATTTTCCGTTGGGACCATTTATCAACAGGGATTTCTGCGAGCCGGTGTGCGGCGATTGCAGATCACCCCGTCGGTCTGGCATTCTGAAAAGTGGGGCGATATAAACGTCCGGGCCTCCGCTATGGGACGGATCAGTTATCAGAGCGACGGGTCTGCGCTCCATGCTGTGAGAAATACTGCGGGGCTAGTCCAGCCGTCGATTGCCATAGGCCAGTACAGGACGACCGAGAAGGGCGAAACCATTCCGACCTGGGAAATTGAATTTGCGCTCATGTGGGATACCGGGATCTTCGTTAATGCATCGGGGGAGAGCCAGAAGCATTTTGCCTGGTCCATAGCGGCTTCCGCCGGCCCCGTACGGTTCGAAACCTGGAACGATAGTATGGGAAACATCGTGGAGCGAGACTACGGTCCCACGTACGGCGCGACACTGACACTCGACGTCCTGAGAGTCTGGAACATCATTCAAGACTTCAAAACAAAGCCTGCCACAGACCCGTCGGCAGCGTCATGATCAGCGTCTCTTAACTTGTAAGGGAACCCCAGCTTCAACCGCATAGAAAGGATGGGGGTCTTGACGTGGCACGTTGCGAAGAGTTGAGTCTGCTGCAGGGAACGTGGTGCTCGTTGGATGGCCTTCTGAATGTTCGAGATGCGCGAAGGGGAGATTCGAAAGCGCCGCGCGACCGTCTGCAGCGGTTCATTCGCCGCGCGCCTCAACACGTAGACGGCGGTCTGGTTCGCGTCGCGGTGCGAATGAGCGAGGATGGCGGCCACGGGCAATCGATAGGTGGCGGCTACGTGCTGGAGGATTTCGTCGGGCGAGAGGCGGGTGAAGTGGGGCTGGAGAGCGGGCACGTTGGTCAGCGGCGTGCCTTGCACGAGTCGGGCGATGCGTTGACGGAACGCGGAGCTGCCAAGAAAGATTTGGCCCCGCAGGCCCTTCCACGGCGCAGGCTGGTGGATCCCCTCGGCCATGAAGCGTCGGGAGGCGGTCCGAGCGGTCGCCATGGTGCGATCGAACAGGGAGAGCGCAGCGGCGACGTCTAGCCAGCCTGGCCTCTTGCATACCCGCCGTCGCTCGATCACTACTCCACGCCCACCCTCCTGCTTCTGTCACCATTCCGGCTCGCCATGCGCTGGTGGTCGAGAAAGACCATCTTCTAATTCCTTGCACTGCAACAACCACCCGAATACCTCTCGCTAACTTTTCTCGCAATGCTTTGGTCATTTGGGTTTTGTTGCTACAGTAACGAAATTCCGAGATCCGGTGTGCGCTCTTTCTAGGATTCATCCACAGTCATGACCAGTGCGCTCCTCTATGATCGGCTTCAATTTGCCTTTACTGCCAGCTTCCACTACCTCTTTCCGCAGTTAACGATGGGGCTAGCCTTGCTGCTGCTCTACTTGCGCAGCCGGGTCTTGCTCCCTGGCGATGAACATTATGAAGAAGTAGCAGACTTTTGGACGAAGATCTTCGCCCTCAATTTCGGCTTCGGCGTCGTCACCGGGATCCCGCTCGAATTTCAGTTCGGGACGAACTGGGCTCGCTTTTCCAACTATGCGGGAGGCGTAATCGGGCAAACGCTGGCCATGGAGGGGGTCTTCGCCTTTTTCCTGGAATCTTCGTTTCTCGGTATCCTGCTGTTTCGAAAGCGATTCAGTCGCCGAGTGCAATGGTTTGCTACCCTTATGCTCTTTCTCGGTACCTGGTTGTCGGGCTACTTCATCTTGGCCACGAACGCTTGGATGCAGCACCCCGTTGCCTATCAGGTAGCAGCTGACGGCCGGGTGTTTGTCACCAGCCTGAGCGCGCTGCTCACGAACCCGTGGCTCTTCTGGCAATTCACGCACAACATGACAGCCGCGGTCGTCACGGCGTCCTGCGTGGTTGCTGCGGTGGGTGCGTACTATGTGTTATCTGGTCAGTATCTGCCCCATGCAAAAACGTTTCTTCGGACCGGTGTCGTTGCCGGCGCGATCTCGTCTGGACTGATGGTTTTCCCAACGGGGCACGGCAATGCCGATCAGGTGTTCCACTATCAACCAATCAAGGGGGCGGCGTTTGAGGGACTCTTCACGACGGAGCGAGAGGCCGGTCTCTATCTGATTGGGCAACCCAATCTTGAAACGATGACCATCGACAACCCGATTGAGATTCCTGGAGCACTCAGTATTCTCGTGTACAAAGATCTCTATGCCAAAGTAAAAGGGCTCGATGCCTTTCCTCGCGACGAGTGGCCGGATAATATTCCGCTTCTCTATTATGCCTATCATGTTATGGCGGGATTGGGGACGATTTTCGTCACTCTCTTCGGCGTGGCCCTCCTCGCTCTGTGGCGGGGTTGGCTGTTCAATATGAAGTGGCTGCTGTGGTGGCTGATGTTGTGTGCCCCGTTCCCATACATTGCCACGTCTGCTGGGTGGATGACCGCCGAGCTGGGGCGGCAACCCTGGCTGGTCTATGGCTTATTGCGCACATCAGAGGGCACCTCACCGCTTGTGCATTCGGGGAATGCCCTCTTCACCTTGATTGGGTTCTTGGGGTTGTATCTGCTCCTTGGCTTGCTGTTTGTCCTACTCGTCAGCAAACTCATTCGACAGGGGCCTGCCTCAATCGACTTGCCCACGACGCACATTCCTCAAGGACCAGCCCATTAAATGGAAACTGAAACCGCGTGGTTTATCATTGTCACCGTGATGCTGGCCATGTATGTGGTCTTGGATGGCTTTGATTTCGGCGTCGGCATCATCTATTCGTTCGTCGCCAGGACCGAAGCGGAGCGGCGAACGGCGCTCACCTCAATCGGTCCAGTGTGGAATGCGAACGAGGTGTGGTTGATCGCGGCCGGCGCCGTGCTGTTTTTCGCCTATCCCAAGGCTTATGCGTCCGGCTTCAGCGGCTTCTATCTCGCACTCATCCTCGTGCTGTGGCTGCTCATCTTTCGTGGCTTGGCGTTGGAATTACGGGCCCAGGTTGACCATGTGCTGTGGAAGCAAGCCTGGGATGCGGCCTTTACCACGTCCAGTTTGCTCCTGGCGATTGTATTCGGCACGGCATTGGGAAATCTAATTCGAGGAGTGCCTCTCAATCGAGATGGGTATTTTTTTGTTCCTCTCTGGACGAACTTTCAGCCTGGATCGAACCCTGGAATCCTTGATTGGTTCACCATGCTACTGGGGCTGACCAGCGCGGTGGTTCTGGCCTTCCATGGCGCGAATTACCTCGTCATGAAAACAGAAGGCGTTCTGTATGAACGGGCCGTCTCGGCCGCCTGGATTCTCGGGTGGGTGTCAGCAGGGTGCACGGCGTTGACCGTGATGGCTGTGCCAATGGTCCAACCAAACTTGAGTCTCAACTTTTCCCGTCACCCGGGGGTGTACCTTACGCCGGTGATCGGGGTCATTGCTCTGGGATATAGCCTATATTTCAGGCTTTGCTGGCGCGATCTCTCTGCATTTCTTGCGTCTTGTGTTTTTATTTTTCTCATGCTGGCCAGCGTGATGTTCGGCATGCATCCGTACATCTTGGTCTCAACGACGGATCTGACGTTCAGCCTCACCGTCTATAACGCAGCCACCGATTCCTATGGGTTAACTGCTGGGATTAGCTGGTTTGTGGGTGGGTTCTTGCTTATTCTAGCCTGTCAAATCTATCTCCATTCGCTGTTTCTCGGCAAGACTAGGTCGGATGATGCCCACTAGGTGTGTGGTGCTCTCCGCAAAGGTCCAAGGTTCTTGAAGTGCCGACGCTGAGAGGTGATCGTCACTCTGCCATCTTCTCCGCTTTGCCAGCCTGACACAAGCGCTGATAAAACCTGAGAATCACGAAAATAGAAAGAGGGGCGGCAAAGACAGTTACTGCCCCCTTTTCTCAGCCGTGAGCGAACCTTCCAACTCCTTGCCTCTCAACCATTTATCGGGGCTTGTACCCGCCATGTGAAACTGGCCGGGTTCGCCGCCTTCACTTGCACAGGGTGCACTACCACTTCTCCTCGTCCGTCCTGCGACGGGACTGTTTCAATTACACCACTTCCGTTGGACAATCCCCCCTCTAAGAGAAGTCAGAACAGTTCCGATCCGTTGATACAATCGGCGCGCAGACCATGACGTAGCGACTTCATCTGGGAGGGGCAGCCCAAGAGTGGCTCTCATGAACAATTCAGGAGCGCAACAGGTGCATCACAGCTCTACTGCTTCCTTGAATGGATCGCCGGCAGACAGCGGCCTGATCTCTCTCCTCATCCTTGCTCGCTTTCATGATCTTCCCGCTGATGGCTCGCAGCTGCGGCATCAGTTTGCACAGTCCGGGCAAGCCCTCTCAGATACCGAGCTCCTCCGTGCGGCCAAACATCTCGGGTTGAAGGCCGATCTGGTCAGAACCATGTGGAGCAAACTCCAGGGGACACCGCTGCCTGCGATGGCAAAACGGACTGACGGCCGCTATGTCGTGCTGGCGAAGGTCGAAGCGGATAAGGTGTTGGTCCAGGACCCAATCGAAGCGCGCCCGCTCGTGCTCTCCCGCGAACGGTTCGAAGCGATGTGGACCGGAGAATTGTTATTGTGTACCAAGCGGGCCCATGTCCGTCTGCAAGACTTGAAGTTCGATTTCACCTGGTTTCTCCCCGCGATCATCAAGTACCGCAGGTTTTTCGGCGAAGTGCTGGTGGCGTCGTTCTTCCTTCAGCTCTTTGCGCTGTTGACCCCGCTCTTCACCCAAGTGATCATCGACAAGGTGCTTGTCCATAAGGGTTTTACCACGCTCCATGTATTGGCCATCGGTATGATTACGCTGGCGGTCTTTGAAGCGACGCTGGGTGGGCTCCGCAGCTATCTCTTTGCCCATACGACGAACCGGATCGATGTGAGTCTTGGCGCGCAACTCTTCCGACACGTTCTGGCGCTGCCCTTGTCCTATTTTGAATCGAGACGAGTCGGTGACACGGTCGCACGCGTGCGGGAGTTGGAGCAGATCCGCCAATTTTTGACCAGCCATGCGGTCACTGTGGTATTGGACGTGGTCTTCACGATCGTCTTCCTGGCCGTGATGTGGTTCTACAGTCCCACGCTCACGCTCGTGGTCATGGCGTCGCTTCCAGTGTATGGATTGCTGTCGATCGCCATTACTCCGGCGATCCGAGCGCGCTTGCATGAAAAGTTCAACCGAGGCGCCGAAAACCAAGCCTTCTTAGTCGAAGCGATCAGCGGGATTCAAACCGTGAAAGCCATGGCGGTCGAACCTCCGCTTGTGCGGAAGTGGGAGGAACAACTGGCCGGCTATGTCCGGTCGAGTTTTCGAGCAACGAGCTTGATGATGATGGCCGGCCAATCAGCGGCGTGTGTCCAGAAGGTGACCACTGTCGCTGTCTTATGGGTCGGTGCCTACCGTGTGATTGAAGGCGACCTCAGTATCGGGCAATTGATCGCGTTCAACATGCTGTCGGCGCAGGTAACAGGGCCACTTTTGCGTTTGGTCAATCTCTGGCAGGAATTTCAGCAAGTCGGGATTTCCGTGCAACGGTTGGGCGATGTGCTCAATACGCAACCTGAGCCTTCGTACAATCCGAATCGGACGACGCTTCCCCATGTGACGGGCCACGTGCGGTTCGATGAAGTCACATTTCGCTATCGGCCAGACGGCCCGGAGATCCTTCGAAAGGTCTCGTTTGCCGTTGCGCCCGGACAAGTGATCGGCATTGTCGGGCGATCGGGATCTGGGAAAAGCACGATCGCCAAATTACTGCAACGTCTCTATGTGCCGGAACGGGGGCGTATTTTAGTAGATGGCGTGGATTTAGCCCAGGTCGATCCTGCATGGCTCCGCAGGCAAGTGGGAGTCGTCCTGCAGGAAAATTTCCTGTTCAACGGCTCGGTGCGGAGCAATATTGCATTGACGGATCCAGGGTTGGGGATGGAACAGGTGATCCAGGCGGCAAAATTAGCCGGCGCCCATGAGTTCATCATGGAATTGGGGGATGGGTATGACAGCGTGATTGGAGAGCACGGATGTACGTTGTCGGGAGGGCAGCGTCAGCGAATCGCCATCGCACGGGCCTTGGTCGCGAATCCCCGCATTCTGATCTTCGATGAGGCGACCAGCGCGCTGGACTACGAATCCGAAGCGGTGATTCAGCAGAACATGGCGCAGATCAGCCAGGGGCGTACGGTCTTCCTCATTGCGCATCGACTGAGTATGGTGCGGCCCGCCCATCGCATCTATGTCGTCGAAAAGGGAGAGATTGTCGAGCAGGGGTCGCATGATGAGCTGCTTCATATCGAAGGGTTTTACGCGCGCTTGCATGCGCATCAAGTTGGTCATGCATAGAGAGGCATAGATGGCCTTCGGCACATTCTCACGGCACTGGACAGTCTGGAAGGCAGCATGGCAGGCCGAATCAAGCCAGTCAGCTGGTGGCGCCGTTCTTTGCGGGCGTGCCACAGAATTTCTTCCAGCGGTGTTGGAAATCCAGCAGGCACCTCCCTCCCCGATCGGCCGAGCTGTCCTCTGGACCATCTTGGCGGCCTTCACTGCCGGAATGTTATGGACCACGTTCGGCTGGATCGACATTGTTGCCACAGCTCAAGGCAAAATCATCCCTAGCGGATACTCGAAGATCATCCAGCCGTACGAAACGGGGGTTATTGCGTCGATTCACGTCCAGGATGGGCAAACGGTGAAACAAGGCGATGTGCTGATCGAGCTCGATTCAACCCTCAATCGCGCCGATCGTGATCGGGCATTCAATGAATATCGAGCGGCGAAAGTGGAAGCGGCGAGATTGCAAGCCCTGATCAAAGGGCAATCCACGTTTGAGGCTCCTCCGGATGCAGAGCGAGCCGCGGTCTTGTTGCAACAACAGTTGCTGCGTGACCAGTTCGCCGAATACCAGGCCAAGATGGCGGTAGCTCAACATCTGATTGACCAACGTCAGGCTGCGGTCGAGCAAACGAAAGAGAACATTCTCCGCTTGGAAGCCACGGTGCCGATGGAGACGGAACGTGCCGAGGCCTATAAGAAGCTGTTGGAGCATGAAGCTGTTACGAAGATGGACTTTCTCCAGGCCGAGGGGCAGCGCATCGACAAGGCGCAAGAGTTAGCCGGGCAAAAGAAGAAGCTCCAACAAGACCAGGCGGCGCTTGCCGAGGCGGAGAAGCACTACCGGGCTATGGCATCAGAGTTTCAGCAGAGTAAACAGGTGGAACTATCGGCGCTCGAAACAAAAGCCACCTCGCTTGCGCAAGAAGTCACGAAGGCTGGCCAAAGGGCGGATCTGCAGCGGCTTGTCGCGCCCATCAATGGGGTGGTGCAACAGTTAGCGGTGCATACCGTTGGCGGTGTTGTGACCCCAGCCCAGCAGCTGCTCATGGTTGTGTCGCAAGACCATCCGGTCGAAGTCGAGGCGCAGGTCAAAAACAAGGATGTGGGGTTTGTGAAGGAAGGGCAGCCGGTCGAGATTAAGGTCGAAACGTTCCAATTCACGTTGTATGGCACGATCCCCGGCTCTGTGCTGACCGTCTCCGACGATGCCGTTCCTATCGAAAAAGTCGGGCTGATGTACCCAACGAGAGTCAGTATGGATCGGTCAACGATGCACGTCGAAGGTAAACAGGTGAATCTTTCGCCTGGTATGGCCGTGACCGTCGAGATCAAGACTGGGCAGCGCCGCATCATCGAGTATCTGCTGAGTCCCTTGCTCAAATCGATGAAGGAAAGCCTGAGGGAGCGGTGAGCGGATGGTGAATTCATCTGCTCCGCTTGGGCTCTTTCTGCTGGTTGTTGGAGTGCTGGTTACAGACGTTGTATGGGCTGATGCTTTAACCGTTGGGTCGAGTAGTGGCCTGTCTCAAATCCTTCCGCAGCAGCCTCTTCAGCTCACCTTGAAATGGGCATTGGCTGCAGCTGTTGATAACAATCCCGATGTCCTGTTGTACAAAGAACGAATCCAGGAGGCCAAAGGCCAAGTGCGGACACAATTGGGAGCCATGCTGCCTAATGTGTCCGCCAATGTGCGACAGACCAGACAGACGCAATTTCTCGGTACCATCGGGCTCTCGCCGGTGCGCACCGATCCCTTCAGCATTTTTGATACGCGGGTCAGTGCGACGCAGAATCTGTTCAGCCTCAGCTTAATTCAGCGGTGGCGGGCCTCACGGGAATCGCTCCAGATGACTGAGCAGGAGGCGGAAGCCAGGAAATTGGACACGATGGCGAGCGTGGCTCTTACCTATATGGAAGGGTTGAAGGCCACCGCCACGATCAAGATGCACGAGGCCAATCAGCAGGTCATGGACGAATTACTCGTAACTGTCAGACAGCGGCAACGTGGAGGGCTGGCCACAGGGTTGGATATCGCACGGCTGGAAGCGCAGCTGGCTGCGGAGCGGCAACGAGGGTCATCTTCGCGGTATGATCTTGAACATGCCAAATTGAGTCTCATTAATCTCTTGGCATTGCCGACAGAGATGCCTCTTGTTTTGACCGATGAATGGCTGACAGATGTGTGGGATGTCTCGACGCTGCAAGGAGCAGTGGAAGAGGCCTTGAGCCGACGGCCGGAGGTTCAGGCGCAGTACACCCGTGTGAAAGCTTCGGAACTGACCTATGCTTCCATCACTGGGGAGCGGTTGCCGTCGCTGGTGGCTCAGGGAGAGTATGGGCTTATCGGCAATCGATGGAACAACACGCTGGACACCTACAATATGGCACTGATCCTCCAGATCCCGATCTTCGACGGAGCCCAGCGTGAGGGCCGCATCGCCCAAGCCAGAAGCCAGTGGCAGCAAGAATCGTTACGTCTCAGATCGGTGCTCAACCAAATCAAGATGGAAGTACACGACGCCCTCGCCTCATTGGTAGCGGCCAAGGAACAAGTTGGCATCGCGCAGGCTGGATTACGGATGGCAACGAAGGAACTGGATCTTGCGCGAGAACGTTATGCCGTGTTGACCGCCACTAGCCACTTTGAACTCACCAATGGGCTTTCGTCGGTAGCCCGTGCCAGAGAAAACCTCGTCACCGCACTCTTTCAGCTCAACGCCGCTCGAGTCAATTTCGCCCGTGCAACCGGCAGTCTCCATACCCTGAGCTAGAAGCTTTTTGGAGCGTGAGCCAGCGTTGACCTGCTGGCGTTCAGTCCGTATGGTCCGGCCACTTTAGCGACACCTGTATCGTTGATTTTCCCGCCGATCCCATCAACGGGTCCAGAGTCTGCATTGCCTTGACTTGATCCAGCCCTTCACTCACACTCTCCGTATGTACGATCAGTCTGGAAGCGACCTCTTGCGTATGTTGGCCGATCGGGCAGGGATTGCTGCCGACTATTACGACATCGCTGGAACGCACCATGTGACGACGGATGAGACACGACGGGCCATTCTCGTTGCCATGAATCTGCGGGTTTCGAATCGCGAGGAGCTCATTGCGGAGTTAGAAGCATGGGATAACCGGTGGTGGCTTAGAGGCTGTGAGCCCGTTCATGTGCTGCGGTTGGGACGAGAGGCGGGGGTCTGGTCGCTGTATGTGCCGTGCGAGAGTTCGGACGATTCCGCGCTTTACGTCAAGTGGGCACTCTACGCGGAGAATGGAGCAACACAATGTGAGCGAGCGGAGGGGCCTGGTCTCAAAGTCGAAGAGACCCGCACGATTCAGGGACGTCGATTTGTTCGTGTCGCGTTGGCATTTCCGCAAGACCTGCCTCTTGGCTATTACTCAGTCACCGCTCATGCAAAGGGAGGCGGCACGAATACGGAAGCCACCTTCCGCCTCATCGTCGCGCCGGAACGTTGTTACATTCCAGATGAACTTCAGCAGGGGATTCGATGGTGGGGCGTGGCCTTGCAGCTCTACTCATTGCGAAGTCACCACAATTGGGGGGTCGGGGATTTTCGAGATCTGGGTGTTGTCACCGAATGGGCAGGAAAGCACCTGGGCGCTGCGGTAATTGGGTTGAACCCGCTCCACGCGCTTAAGAATACCAAGCCCTATCATATGAGTCCCTATTCACCTACCAGCCGCCTGTTTTTGAACGACTTGTATATCGATGTGACCCAGGTTCCAGAGTGCTGGACGGGCCCTGATGTGCAACGCCGGCTTGCCGATCCATCAGTCCGCTCGAGGATCGATGCGGCTCGGAGATGCGAGTTCGTGGACTATGACGCGGTGAGGTCGGTGAAACGCGAGGTGCTCGAACTGTGCTATCGAGTATTTTTGCGGGACAATTTTGAAGGCGTCGAACCGGAGTTGAAGCCAATGACGGATCGGGGGAGGCACTTCCATCACTTCACGGAGCGGGAAGGTGAATCCCTGGCGCACCATGCAGTGTTTCAAGCTCTTGAAGAAGAACGGCAGTCTGCCCAACAGGCTTCAGCTATCTGGGAGGAGTGGCCGGAATCCTATCGAACTCCAACGTCGGAGGCCGTGGAGGAATTTCGGCGTCAGCGGATGCCGCGGGTGCGATTTTTCCAATATCTGCAATGGCTGGCCGCGGATCAGTTGCTTGCGGTGGTGAAGAAGACGCACGAGGCCGGCATGCCGATCGGCTTGTACCATGACTTTGCCTTGGGAAGCGATCGCTATGGTGCCGATGGGTGGTTGAATCAAGAGGTCCTGGCATTCCAGGCCGACTGCGGTGCGCCTCCTGATGCATTTGCCCCTGAGGGACAGAATTGGGGATTTTCGCCACTTGATCCATTGCGTCTGCGCGCGAGCGGCTACCAGTATTTTATCCAATTACTCCGTAATAACCTCCGCTATGGGGGAGCGATACGGATCGATCATGTCATGGCACTCTTTCGACTGTTTTGGATTCCCCGTGGTCTTCCACCGGCGATGGGGACATACGTGCATTACCGGGATGACGAACTCCTGGCGATCTTGGCGTTGGAGAGTGTACGGGCGAAGGCGCTGGTGATCGGTGAAGATCTGGGGACCGTTCCCGATTGGGTGCGCGACCGACTCGGACCAGCTGGTGTCTTATCGTACCGAGTCTTCTATTTTGAGCGGGAATACTGGGGAGGGTGGAAGCCCCCGACTCAGTATCCTGCTCAAGCACTCGCTGTCGTCACAACCCACGATCTTCCAACGTTGGTGGGGTATTGGGAAGGCGTGGATATCGACACTCGATCCACACTAGGACTCTTTCCTTCGGAGGACGCGCGAAACGCGATGTGGGCTGAGCGGCATCGAGAAAAAGCAGGGATTCTTACGGCCTTGAAGTTTCAAGGACTTTTACCGGCTAGTGTATCGGAGGATCCTGCCCAGGTGCCGATCATGACGACTGAGTTGATGGAAGGTATTCATCAGTATCTGGCCCGTACCCCTGCTTGGATTGTGTTGGCCAACATCGATGATGTCATCGGCACCCGTGTGCAGGCCAATCTTCCGGGGACGGTAGACCAGCACCCGAATTGGTGTCGGAAGTTGAGTCTGCCGGTGGAGGAGTTGGTCCAAGATTCCCGATTTGAACGACTTGCGGCTCTGTTGCGTTTGACCCGCCCTCTTGTGTAAGTACTTCCGTGAAGAAATCTGTACGTTCTCGATTCAGAGGCTGTGATCCTCGGCCGGGCGGAGCGAATCGATGATTGCCATGCCGCATCGTGACCGCCTCGTACTAGCCATCGCGGTTGCTTGCTTTCTTATCATCTTGGTTATTGAAGAATTTGCCCCGGCCAACGTCGTCGGTGCATATGGGTATGTGTTGCCGATCTTGTTGGTGACCACCCTTCGGAATCGACCGATTATGTTGGTGACGGTGTTGGCCTGTGTCATGGCGACCTATTCAGGTCTGCTCCAACCGACGAAGCCAGGCCGGTTTCAAGCCGCGGTCATCAATCGGAGTGTCGTCGTCGGCGTTCTGCTGACGGTAGCGTACCTGGGTGTGAGCTGGGAAGAGCGGAAGGCACGAGAGGAGGCGGCGAGGGCGGCGCTGGCCCGAGAAACCGAGAGTTTGCTCAAAGCCAACACGCAACTGGTCCAGGCGAAAGATCAGCTGAACCGGTCGGAGCGGTTGGCTGCGGTAGGACAGCTTGTGGCCTCCGTGGCGCACGAGGTGGGCACGCCGCTGCACTCGATCGCGTGGCATGTCCAGGCTCTTGCCGAGGAGCCTGGTGTGACGCCGGAGATGAGGAAGCGGGTGACCATCATCGATGATCAGCTCACGCGGGTCGTTCGAATCATTCAGGATTTATTGTCTTCTACCAGGCCGCGCCAGCCTGAGCCGCAATGGCTTCCTGTGGAGGAAGTAGTTGGCCCCTCAGCGGTCTTGATGGAGCCGGCCTTCCATGAGAAGGGGATCGCTCTGGTGGTCGACATTCCCAAAGACCTTCCGCTGCTGTGGGCGGATAAGGGGAAAATCCATCAAGTATTGGTGAATGTCTTGGCCAATGCGCTTGCCGCAACCCCCGCCCAGGGAAAAGTCACTGTCATGGCAGAAAGTCGCGAGGCATCGTCAGCCGAACTGGAGCGAGGTCGACTGGTCGCAGAGGGCATGTCGCCGGTGGTGATTTCGATCGAGGTGCAGGACACAGGGTGTGGTATGCCGGAGGAAGACGCACAAAAAGCCTTTGAACCATTTTTTACAACGAAGGCGGTTGGCAAGGGGACCGGCCTGGGACTATTCTTGAGCCGCGAATCGGTGGTGGCTCATGGTGGCAGCTTGACGTTGACGAGTGAGATTGGGCGTGGCACAACTGTGACGATGACGTTGCCGGCGATGCGACGAGAACCTATTCATAGGAAAGAGGAGGCGTGATGCAACCAGCGACGATTTTGGTGGCCGACGACGATGCGGTTGCACGTGAGCTGTTGGCGGAAGCCCTCAGAAAGGAAGGGTATCACGTCGAGGCCTTTGCCGGTGGAGAAGCGGTGATTGCGCGTGGACGCCAGGGACGGGTCGATTTGGTGCTGACGGACATCCGCATGGGTGCGGTGGATGGGCTCACGGTTTTGCGGGAGTTCAAACGAGTGAGTCCGAATACGGCCGTGGTGGTGCTTACTGCATTCGGCTCTTTGGAGGGCGCGATCGAAGCGATCAAGCAAGGGGCGTACGATTATTTGGCAAAGCCGTTCAAGAAAGAGGACATCAAGCTGGTGGTCAAACGGGGGTTGGATCACTGTCGATTGCTTCAGGAGAATGCGCGGTTCCGAGAGGAGTTGAAGAGCAAAGACGCGTGGTCTCCGTTAGTCGGGAGCAGCACGGCGATGTTGGAGGTGTATAAGTTGGTTGCGCGTGTGGCGGAGAGCAAAAGCACGGTCCTGCTCCAGGGGGAAAGCGGAACCGGCAAAGAGCTTATTGCTCGGGCTATTCATACGAACGGCCCACGCCGGGACAAGCCGTTCATCCCGGTCAACTGCGGTGCGTTGCCCGATACCTTACTGGAATCAGAAATGTTCGGATATGAGAAAGGGGCCTTCACGGGGGCAGTTGGGACCAAGATCGGGCTCTTTGAATCAGCCACTGGAGGGACGCTGTTTCTCGACGAGATCGGTGAGCTCGGACAGGCGTTACAAGTGAAGTTATTACGGGTCATGCAGGATCAGGAAGTCCGCCGAGTCGGGAGCACAACATCCACCAGAGTCGATGTCCGGATCATTGCGGCAACCAATCGAGATCTTGAGCAGCTGGTGAAGGAGGGAAAGTTTCGGGACGACCTTTTCTACCGATTGAAAGTCGTTCCGATCACGTTGCCGTCATTGGTCGACCGGCGGGAAGATATTCCGATGCTGGTGCATCACTTCTTACAAAAGTGCGCGGCAGGGACGCAGCACGCGGTGCGAGGAGTCCTGCCTGAAACGATGGCGCTCTTGACTCAATATCGATGGCCAGGCAACGTTCGAGAACTTGAAAATGCGATTGAACGCGCCGTGTCGTTAAGCCACGGGCCTCTTCTGACGCCTGAAGATTTACCCGAAGTGATTCGCCAGCATGCAACCAATGAAGCTGATGCACGACTCTCACAAGTCGATCAGCTTGATGAGGTGTCTCTGACCCTAGAAGAAGTGGAAAAGCGGCATTTGACTCGTGTGCTCAAGGAAACGAAGGGAAATAAGGTGAAAGCGGCAAAGATCCTTGGCATCGACAGGCGAACGCTCTACCGTATGGCAGAGCGTTTCGGCCTGGATCTTGGAGAAGAGACTGAAGGCGCGGAAAAAGAGCCTGTTTAAGGTTTCGATCCGTAAAAGGTCTCGGTCGTGTACGTGGTCTGTACGATCTTCAACTCGTTCTTAATCAAACGGAGCTTATTTTCAGCACTTTGAGGAACTTGGGGTGCGGTGGGTTCCCATCCTTGAAACATCGTTTGCTTGCCTTCCGACGAGACTTGTAGCCGGAGACGAGAGCTCTGGTCAGTTTCCGCCGTCACAGCCGCTTGGGCACGGCTCCTGACCACACCGAACCGTCCTCTCACGAGCCAATCCCAGATACTGGGCTGCTCGCCCCTGTAGCCTGTCTGAAGCTGCGTTCCATCCTTCCAATCCACATCGTAGTTGTCGTCTGCCAAAACTTTAGTCACAGCCGCTTTCACCCGGTCTGCCGATGCAGGCAATGTGACTTCGACGACTTCTGGTGCTAAGGGGGTTTGTTGAGGAACGCTAGAACAACCAAAAGCGAAAACGGTAAGGGCCACGATGGCGAGACAGTCCTTTCGGATCATTTTGTTCTGGCCTCCTTCAGCCGGTATACGAGGTGAGTATCGGTCTGGGTCACTCCTTCGATACGATGTATGCGACTCAAGACCAGTTGGGTCAACGCATCTTGGTCCACTATGTCAGCTATTGCAATGATGTCCGGCTTACCCCAACAGGGATCAATCGTCTTTATCTCTTTAATTTCCCCCAGCGCCTTAACGACAGCTGCTGTCTGTCCAGGGAGAACATTGATGAGCACGTACGCCCGGTCAGACATCCCTTGATCTCCCGGAGCTGGACCATGAATGGTATAAGGAATGGCCCCGGAAGTGGGTTGCGTTATAGCAAAGTCATTGTGCCCTGTCAACCCGGGCTTGCCCTTCATGGCCTTGGATGATGATGTGATGGAAGGAATCCTCTTTAAATTTGATTTAGTCATGGTCTCACTTTGGCGCAACCAGCACTTCGACCCGGCAGTGCTCGCTCACGCTTGTTAGGGTGGTTTCCAGCCGCTTCGGGCTCCCGATGCGGCCTTCAGGATCGTACATGAAGCAAAATACGGTTGAGCATCGCCCTTGTGCTCGATAGTAGGCGGAGTCCGCTGCGACCTGATCGGCAAGTTCCTTCGTGGTCACTCCTGGTCCGGTCTTCTTCGCCACGATTGCGATCTGATCTCGATTTACCAGGAGCGTCGTTCTTGGTGCGCCTCCTGTGTAGGGTGGCGTCCATTCATCGGTCGCGACTTCGTCGAATTCCACCTTCAATAATGCGCACAAGAGGTCCTGGAGGTCATGATCGTCGTCGACCTCAAGTGTCGGACGATAGTCTTTCCGAAGTCGGAGCTGGCGGGCTACAGAGTGGAAGCGAAGGCAGACTTTTCTGATGAGATTGAGTGGATCTTGGTCGGGTATGGACTCAATCACCCGCGCGATACTCAAGCCGATTGCCGTATTGCTTGATGGTGTGTCTGGCGGAGCCTGGACCATACTCGGAGGCATGGTGGGGGGCATCGACGGGTTATGTGACTCAGGGGTTGGGGGATGGATGTGAGGTTGAGTCGGTATTGGAAAAGGGATTGGAGCTGTCATGGTTAATGAGGGTGCTTGCGTGACTTCCACCGGTCTCTCGATCGCTGATGGTCTTGGTGGAGCTGCGGGCACGGGAGGAGCAGAAGTGATCAAGGCGGTGATGGAGGCAGGAGGTGGTTGGAGTGTTATCGGTGTGGGTGTCAGCGTCGGTGTTGGAGATGGCGTAGGAGTCGAAGTCACGGTCGGTGCTGGAATCGGGGGCGGTGCCGGCGCAATGATCAGCGGCTCAGGTATGGGCGGTTGTGATTGGGGTGTGGGGAGCAGAGGAGCAATCGACGGTTCCACATTTGTCGTCATGGCGACGGGCATAGTCATCGGTGAGTTTGTCTGCCCTGTCGTGGTGGTTGCGGGTGCAGACGAGGCCGGTACCATAGGGGCTGTATTGCTGAGGCTGGCCTCGGGTGATGGCTCTGGTTTTGATGGGGGCTTGAGTCCCTGAAGTTCCAGCTTCCGGTCCTCCAAGGTGTGTATGAGGCCCTTAATGACAGCAAGGCTCTGGGCCACCTCGGCCTTGTCCGCCGTACGAAGTTTGAAGTTGCGATAGGTTTGAAACTCCTGAGATCGCTCGCCGAACGAGTGACGCAGGCACTCCCGAAACTGCAGCTCGGCTTTGCTTTGCGCAGCATCACGATATGGAAAGCCTTCTTGACTGAGGTCATTGATCGCTGCCAACACTTCCTGAAGCTTGGTGATTCCGAGTGTGGCCTCTTCGATCGGGGCGGTTTTTGATCGGGGCCGCTGATGTTCTGCTGCGCGTGCTCGTGCCATGGTTGTGTGAAAAAAGTCTAACTGAGGGGGGAGAACCTGACAAGAAAACAACAGATTTTGACTGGCAAGGCGATCCAGCCGACCCGGTGAGATGGCGCCCGGTTAGGATCCTCTACCGCAATTTCGAATCACCCGGCCGCCAAGGGTGGCGGCCGGGTGGACATCAAGCTGTTATGCGAATTCGGGATGTATGCGGCTAGGCCGCTTTGTTCGACGCCATTCGGTTGCAGGATTCTGCACAACGGAGGCACAACTCGGAGCACTGTGTGACTGACTGATCGTCTCCAGCCACTCGCTCGCAGCTTTCCGCGCAGAGCCGGCAGATCTCGGAACAGAGGTTGCACGTGCGGTCGTGAAACAAAGACTCCCGCGCCATGAAATCGGCGGTTGTTGTGCAGAGCTGTGCACAGTCCATTAATAACCGGATATGGTCAGGGGCTGCATGCCGACTTCCAAGATTTAAACAATGATCGATTATTTGGATGCAGGTCACATGGCAGTCTTGGCAGAGCTGAATACAGCGTCGCATCTCCTCGCTCATGCGGTGGCCGTCCATAGTGGTCGCTTCGCCTGACATGTGGAGAAGCGAAGAGTCTGGGAGCGCCTGAGGCTCTCGCATCGGACCATGGCCCGCATCTTGTGTGGCAGCCGCCACCCCTCGCGACATCATCAACGGCGCACCAGTAGCCAGAAGCGACGCACCGGTGGTCACAAATGTTCTTCTGCTGATATTTGACATACGTCCCCCCTTCGTACTCTATGGCCCACGCTGAGCACGTGGACCTGGAAGAAAGCGTAATGAATTGCCTAGGGCCTAGAGTCGAACGCAAAATGGAAAGGGGGTATCAAATCCTCAGGACAGTTGTGTGGATCGAGGGATGGATGGGGGTATCGGTGCTCTCTGGTGGTTTGGTGATGCGAACAAGCGGCACGAACATATCGGGAAGAAGCTGAACGGGCAACGTGTATGCAAGATGGAATGGGTTTGCGGCGTCGTAGGATGAAAACTGCGATTGCGGGCCTATTTCGAGAAAGGCATCGCATGTCCCACGTACAGGCTCCTCCATCCCTGAGGGGCAGTCCATCGCACTTGTTTGTGGCAATGGCAGGACGCAGGCATAGGCATTGAAGGTGAGGACGACGAGCTGAACTGCCAGAAAGACAGAAATCCGCGCCATTTGTGGAATGCTACGCCTTGCTTGGAGTGCTGTCAATGCAGCTTTCTAGATTGGTTTGATCATGAGCAACTTCTCGGACAAACGTCAGTCGCTCAGCGAGAGGTTTCACAGGATAGCGATACTGTTGAGTATTCCAGAGGAAATAGGAAACGGGGATATTGAACTGAGAAGCGACGATAGGGGCAAATCGTGAAGGGTATAGGAGGTTCGCAAAGAGCCGAGTTATTTGGAGGAGCGTGATCAGGTCGCAAGACAGAGGCCATAGCTCGCCATTACTCGCGATGATACGGCGAGGGCTCGACCCTGATTCCTGCCGATATGAGTTTTGGAAAGTATGCGGATTTAACCAGCACGGGTGGTATGGACTCTATAGAAGTCGGTACGGAGGTGGGTGTCTCCGTACCGAGAGTCCGAACTGAGTCTGTGTTTTTGCCTATAGTCAACGAGAGGAGAAGCCCACCGAGCATTCCCCACGTTAGTACTCCGAATACGATAAGAATAAACAAGGCCGGGATTGCAGCGATGGCCCACTTCACCATGAAAATGACCATCGAGAAGAACGGCATACGGATGTCTGTCACCACAACGGCTTGCTTGTTCGTGTCGTCTACCATCATCGTACCTCCATTGTGTTGCCAAGCTAGGCCGACCATGGGAAGGTGTCAAGGCTATGGTAAGCAGCAGTGAGGCGTGTGGCTGCGCTCCATCTTTGAATTTTTGAAGAAGGCTTTCCCTATTCGGTTTACGTTATCAGGACAAAGGGGGGAGGCTTGCGCTTGGTGCGACGGGGCGAGGGCTAGGCGGACTCAGTTCTACTGTTTGGTGGCAATGTTGAGAAACGCTTAAGCAGCCTTACGGCTATCGGCCAGGGCGAAGAGTTTGTCAGTGACTTCGATGTTCTCTTTGATCTTCTGAGCGAGGGCTGTGCCCTTTTCAGTGAGCTGTAGCTTGACGATCTTCCTATTCGCATTGACCTGTGGTTTGCGTATCCATCCATTTCTCTGAACAAGTTGAACAGTCTTGACCGCTGAGAGGTTCTGAAGACAGAGCGCCGAAGCGATTTCAATCACCTGGCACTGAGGGTGCCGGTCAAGATAGAGCAACATTCCGGCTTGGATAGGAGAGACGCCAAGAGATTGCAAGCGGTGATGGAAAAATCCATGAAGGCGGAGAACCGTTTCTAGTGTGGAAGGCCTGCTTGTCTTGCCTTGAAACGGAGCCATGGGGAGAAGTATAGCTTAAGTTGGTAGAAGTGAAAGGAATAAGAACGAACATCGTAAGGTCTGTAGGCATTTTCCGTCCATCTATGTTTCGCCGCAATCCAATAGTTCCTTAATAAGATTAGGTGAAATTTGGTGCCCCCGATACGAATTGAACGTACGACCCGCGGTTTAGGAAACCGCTGCTCTATCCAACTGAGCTACGGGGGCAAGGCCTCTAATCATATACTTAGCAGATCCTCGCGACAAGCGCTTTCTCGGCGTAGTGAATATCGTAGGGGAATAATATAGATCTAACAAATCGCAGTCAGAGAATGGGCTCGGCATGTCCAGCGCGGACGCCACCACGGGTAAGCAGTGGGACGAATGCGTTGTGGCCTGCCATTGCTTCGCGGCCTTAGCCCGGAGAGCATCGTGGCGCATCAGCCGCGCCACGCGATGTTCCCCAACCCGATGGGTGGCCCTGTTCGCGGAGAACGGCACGTCAAGCGCATGGGATAGCGATGGTCGTGCCCCTGGATTACCCGGTATCTCATCGCTCAGCCGCATGAGCTCTTCCTGTTTCGTTCGCCGCGACTCGCGTGTGTGGTCCAGAGATTCCGCCTGGCGCCGCTCAACCCGTCAGCGTCACAGCAGAGGATCGGCGATGCCGAGGTCCCGAGCTATTTGAGCAACAGGCCCGTGCCGAGTCGCGCACCAACCGGATCGCTTCTGCCTTAAATTCGTCCGTGTATCGGGTCTTCGTGGTCATTCGTTCCTCCAATTTCATCACATTCCTCCTTATACAGTGTCTGTGAAATTGGGGGAGGGTCAACTGTTCCATTGAGTCCAGCCACCCAGGAGCTATTCACGGGTGATCGTGTGGTTGCGGGATGTACCAATTCCAACTTCTCCGTACTGAGACGCATTGATGTACTGAAAACCACCAGAAATGGTTAGAGAACCAATTGCATAACTCTGGTGACTCTTATCATCAACATCAACTTTCACCAAGGGGTGTTTATTGAAGGACGGATATGTATAATGATCTTTACTCACGTATTCATATCGACCCCCAACGCTCTTCAAAGTTAATTGCATGTGTATGGTTTTTGTATCCCCAGTATACAGAGGGGGCTCCAGAAATTCGGACAGTGTGATAAGTGGTAGCCTGGCTTCACCAACGCCACCGGAAGTGGCGACACAAAGGAGCAAGGCGATGA
>LNFM01000519.1_pt1 | contig 71669 bp, 64 predicted proteins | sample 596031 | NCBI WGS metagenome assembly LNFM01 (sample SAMN04254537, study PRJNA301005) | activated carbon metagenome | isolation source: dual media filters at the Ann Arbor, Michigan drinking water treatment plant | place: USA: Ann Arbor
CGATCGCCACCGCGGTCTTGCCGGTCTGGCGGTCGCCGATGATCAGCTCGCGCTGGCCACGGCCCACGGGCACCATCGAGTCGATGGACTTCAGACCGGTCTGCACCGGCTGGTCCACGCTCTTGCGTGCGATCACGCCAGGCGCGACCTTTTCGATCACGTCCGTCATCTTGGCGTTGATCGGGCCCTTGCCGTCGATGGGCTGACCCAGCGCATTGACAACACGGCCGATGAGTTCAGGGCCCACCGGCACTTCAAGAATGCGGCCCGTGCACTTGACGGTGTCGCCTTCGCTGATGTGTTCGTATTCACCCAGGATCACGGCGCCGACCGAGTCGCGCTCGAGGTTCAGCGCCAGGCCGAAGGTGGCCTGGCCACTCTTGGTGGCCGGGAACTCCAGCATTTCACCGGCCATCACGTCGGACAGGCCGTGCACACGCACGATGCCGTCGGTGACGGACACGACGGTGCCCTGGTTCTTGATGTCGGCCGACGCGGCAAGACCCTCGATGCGGCTCTTGATCAGCTCGGAAATTTCTGCGGGATTCAGGTTCATGATGATTTCCTTGGTGTCACGCGGCGCCTTAAGCGGTCAGCGCAACTTTCATCTGTTCAAGACGGGCCTTGACGGAGGTGTCGAGCACTTCGTCGCCCACCACCACACGCACACCCCCGATGAGTTCGGGCGCGATTTCGACCGTGGCATTGAGCTTGCGGGCAAAGCGTTTTTCCAGTGCCGCCACCGTGTCAGCCAGCTGGCTGCTGTCGATGGGAAAGGCGCTCTGGATCAGCGCATCGGACACACCAGAGCTGGCGTTCACCAGCGCCTGGAACTGCGCGGCAATCTCGGGCATGGCGGCCAGGCGGCCGTTGTCCAGCACCGCACGCAGCAGGTTGGCCACCTTGCTGTCCAGCGACAGGCCCTTTTGCAGCGCCACACCGGCGACCAGGTCGAAGACCTGGACCGAGGACACCTTGGGGTTGTCGGCAAACCGGCGCAGGCCTTCGTCGCCAGCCAATGCCGCCAGCGAGGCCATCTGGTCCTTCAGCGCAGCGCCGTTGCCACCGGCGGCCTTGTACAAGGCCTCGGCGTAAGGGCGCGCAATGGTCGCCAGCTCGGCCATGTCAGAGCTCCGCCTTCAAGCGGCCCAGCAACTCGGCGTGAACATTCGCGTTCACTTCCTTGCGCAGGATCTGCTCGGCGCCCTTGACGGCCAGGCCAGCCACCTGCTCGCGCAGCGTTTCGCGCGCCTTCACCGACTCTTGTTCGGCTTCGGCGCGCGCTGAGGCGATGATCTTGGCGGCCTCTTCGCTGGCACGCGACTTGGCTTCTTCGACCATCTGCTGCGCCAGGCGCTCGGCATCGGCCAGGCGCTTGGCGGCGTCGTCACGGGCGGCGGACAGCTGGGCTTCCACTTTCTTGTTGGCGACGGCCAGTTCGCTCTTGGCCTTGTCGGCGGCGCTCAGGCCGTCGGCGATCTTCTTGGCGCGTTCGTCCAGTGCCGCGGTGATGGGCGGCCAGACAAACTTCATCGTGAACCAGACCAGGATCGCAAAGACGATCATCTGGACGATCAGGGTGGCGTTGATGCTCAATTCATGCCTCGCACGGGTGGGACTCTTTCCAGGCAAACGCCAGGGAACCGGCTGTGCCGGGCCATCGACGTTGCCCCTTGAGGGGAGCGGCGAAGCCGCCTTTCCCCAAGGACGGGATGGCCTTGATTACTTGGGCAGGCGGGCGATCTGGTCCAGGAACGGGTTGGCCGTGGCGAACCACAGGGCGATACCGGTGCCGATGATGAAGGCCGCGTCGATCAGGCCGGCCAGCAGGAACATCTTGGTCTGCAGCTCGCCCATCAGTTCGGGTTGGCGGGCGGCCGATTCCAGGTACTTGCTGCCCATGATGCCGATGCCGATACAAGCGCCGACGGCACCCAAGCCGATGATCAGGCCAGCGGCCAGGGCAACAAAGCTGATGACTTCCATTTTTTTGCTCCAGAAAGGAAGGTGAGGGAAAGGGGAAAAGGAAAAAGAGAAAAGAACGAAACAGCGAACCGGCGCGCGATCAGTGCGAGTCGTGCGCCTGCCCCACGTAGACCAGCGTCAACATCATGAAGACGAAGGCCTGCAGCGTGATGATCAGGATGTGGAAGATGGCCCAGGCACTGCCGGCCACGATGTGGAGCGCGGCCAGCGCAAAGCCGGTGGCGCTGAGGGTGAAAGCGCCACCCAGCAAGGCGATCAGCATGAAGATCAGCTCGCCTGCGTACATATTGCCAAACAGCCGCATGCCGTGCGAAACGGTCTTGGCCACGAACTCGATCAGCTGCATCGCAAAGTTGATCGGGTACAGGTAGAACTTGTCGCCGAAGGGGGCCGAAAAGAGTTCGTGCACCCAGCCACCGAAACCCTTGATCTTGACGTTGTAGTACAGGCAGATCAGCAAAACGCTGAGAGCCAGGCCCATGGTCACCGACAGGTCGGCGGTGGGCACCACACGTTGGTAGTCGGGTGCTCCCATGGCCGGACCTGCCACGTGCCAGATGCTGGGCAGCAGGTCGACGGGCAACAGGTCCATCGCGTTCATCAGGAAGATCCAGACGAACACGGTCAAGGCCAGCGGGGCCACCAGCTTGCGGCTGTTGGCGTTGTGTACGATGCCCTTGGCCTGGCTGTCCACCATCTCGACCAGAAACTCAACCGCCGCCTGGAATCGACCCGGCACGCCCGAGGTGGCGTTTTTTGCGGCCCGCCACAGAAAGAAACAGGTCAACACGCCCAGCAGCGTGGCCCAGAAGATGGAATCGAGGTTGAAGACCGAAAAGTCGACAACCGCCGTCTGCTTCTGGTTCTGCAGATGCTGCAGGTGGTGGACGATGTATTCGCCTGCGGTGGGCGCTTTGCCTTCGGCTGCCATGTGTGTCGATCGTCCTGTGTTCTCAGCGACTCGGTGCCCGGCCCCGCCAGAGCAGGGCCACCCAATAAACCTTCATGCACAGCACCAGGCTCACCAGCAAGGCCGGCCAGCTCAGGTCCTGCACGAGTTTCGGCGCCAGCGCGAGCATGGCAATCGAAACCGCGATCTTGATCGCTTCCCACAACATGAAGCTGACAGCGCTGCTGCCGGGCGACATGCTGGAAAGCTTGCTGGTCATGCCACGCGCCATCAAGGCACCCGGCACCACCACCGTGGCAGCGCCGTACAGCACCGACCACGCCATCTCCTGTCTGCCCGTGACCAGCACTGCAAGCAGCGCCGCCACGGCCCCCACCACCATCTGCACACCCAGCACCCGCCACGGTGACAGTGGCGGCTCTTTGGCGCGCAGTGCCGACGCTTCCTCTGCCGTCAGCGGCTTGAACGCCCGGCTGCCATCCTCATCTTCTGTCTTGCCCCAACGCTCGTTCGGGTGTTGCCGTTCGATCGCCATTTTGGGAGCCCGACTTTTGGGTGTGAACCCGGGTGTGGTCAGCAAAGCCAATCGATTATACGAAGAAACCCGCAGGCTTCGGTGACCCATCTTCGTGCGGGCCGACGCGGCGCGCTTCAGCCCAACTTCACGGACATCGCTCCACAATCAGCGCCCTGGCCAAAAACGGGGCACCGCCGCCCTGAACACACCGCGCATGCACGCCCTTCGCATCTTCATTGCCTCGTTCTGCGCGGCACCTTTGTTGGCCCTGGCCTCGACCACGGCCGTGGTCACCACGCCACAGGTGCGCGCCGAGCTCGTGGCCCATGCTCCCGACGGCGTGGTGCCTGGCAAGCCGCTGTGGCTGGGCCTGAAGATCGAACACGCGCCGCACTGGCACACGTACTGGAAGAACCCGGGCGACTCGGGCCTGCCCACGACCTTGCAGTGGACACTCCCGGCCGGCTTCACAGCCGCCGACATCGAGTGGCCCACCCCCGGCCGGCTGCCCATCGGCCCGCTGATGAACTTCGGCTACGAGGGCACGCTGCTGCTGCCGGTGGCCGTCACCGTGCCGGCCAACTTCACCGGCCAGCAACTCGACGTGAAACTGCGCGCCGACTGGCTGGTGTGCAAGGACGTCTGCATCCCCGAGGGTGGCGACTTCGTGCTGCAGCTGCCCGCGCAGGCGGCCACCGCCGGCCACGGTGCGCTGTTTGCGTCGACCCGTGCCGCGCTGCCACAAGCCGTGCCAGGCGCAAAGGCCACGGCGGCTGTCGAAGGCCCGGACCTGGTCGTTCGCATCGCGGGCCTGCCGGCGGCCTGGCAGGGCAAGACACTGGGCTTTCTGCCGGAAACGACGGGCGTGATCCAGAACGCCGCCGTGCCCCAGACCCAGTGGGCCGACGGCAACTGGACCGCCCGCGTGCCGCTGGACCCGCAGCGCACCGAGTCGCCCACCACCATGCCCGCCGTGCTGACGAGCGTGGGCGAAACGGCTGGCCTGCAGGTGCAGGTGGCCGTCACCACCGCCTGGCCGGCGGGTGCAGCCGCGCCGGCGGCCCTGCCGGCCCTGGGTGACGCGCAGGTTTCGATGCCACCACCGGCCAGCCTGAGCCTGGCGCTGGCGCTGCTGTTTGCCGTGCTCGGCGGCTTGTTGTTGAACCTGATGCCGTGTGTGTTCCCGGTGCTGTCGCTGAAGGTGCTGAGCTTTGCCTCGAAGGCCGACAAACGGCGCGAATTGCTCAGCGGCGGCCTGGCCTACACCGCCGGTGTGGTGCTGTCCTTCGTGGCGCTGGCCGCGCTGCTGCTGGCGCTGCGCGCGGGTGGTGAACAACTGGGCTGGGGCTTCCAGCTGCAGTCGCCGGCCGTGGTGGCCACGCTGGCCGCACTGTTCACGCTGATCGGCCTGAACCTGGCCGGCGTGTTCGAGTTCGGCTCGGTCTTGCCCAGCTCGTGGGCGGCGGCACGCGCCCTGCACCCGATGGTCGATTCCTTCCTGACCGGTGTGCTGGCCGTGGCCGTGGCATCGCCCTGCACCGCCCCATTCATGGGTGCTTCGCTGGGCGCCGCGGTGGCCCTGCCCACGACACAGGCGCTGATGGTGTTTGCCGCGCTCGGCCTGGGCATGGCGCTGCCCTACCTGGCGGCCAGCGCCTGGCCCGCGCTGGCCAGGCTGCTGCCGCGCCCCGGGGTGTGGATGGCGCACTTCAAGACCTTGATGGCCTTCCCGATGTTTGCCACCGTCGTCTGGCTGGTCTGGGTGCTGGGTGTGCAGGTGGGTGTGGACGGAGTGGCGGCCTTGCTGGGCCTGCTGGTGGCGCTGGCCTTCGCGGCCTGGGCGCTGGGTTCACCGGGCCTGGGCCCGCGCGCGCGGGGTGGCTTCGGTGCCGCGGCTGCCGTGTTGATGGTGGCGGCCCTGGTCTGGGCCGTGCCGACCCTGCGCCAGGACGCCTTGGCACAAGGCACGGCCACGGGCAGCGAAAGCAGCGCCGCAGGCGACAGCTGGCAGCCCTGGAGCACCGAACGTGTGGCCCAGGCACAAGCCGCCGGCCAGACCGTGTTCGTGGACTTCACCGCCGCCTGGTGCGTGACCTGCCAGTACAACAAGCGCACGACCTTGGCGTCGGCCGAGGTCAAGGCCGCCTTCGCAGACCAGCAGGTGCTGCTGCTGCGCGCCGACTGGACACGGCGCGACGCCAACATCAGCGCCGAGCTGTCGCGCATGGGCCGCAGCGGCGTGCCGGTGTACGCCGTCTACACCCCGGGCGCAGCAGGGCCTCGGCTTCTGAGCGAAATTCTGAGCGTGTCCGAAGTGCTGGAAGCCCTGCGTGGCCCCGGCGCCCCCACCTGAACTGAGGAGTTCCGCCCATGAACAAGCTGCTGCTTGCCGCCGCCGTCGCGACCACCCTGGGCCTGTTTACAGGTGCCGCACTGGCCAATGCCACCGTGGGCCAGCCCGCACCGGCCTTCACCGCCACCGACACCAGCGGCAAGGCGGTCTCGTTGGCCGACTTCAAGGGCAAACACGTGGTGCTGGAATGGGTGAACCCCGGCTGCCCTTACGTCGTGAAGCATTACGGCAGCGCCAATATGCAGGGCACGCAGAAAGAAGCCACGGCCCAGGGCGTGGTCTGGCTGACGGTGAATTCCACCGCGCCGGAACACAGCGACTACAAGGCACCCGCCGCGCTGGCGCAGTGGATGCAGTCACAGAAAGCCGCTGCATCGGCCACGTTGATGGACCCCGACGGCAAGGTGGGCCGTGCCTATGGCGCACGCACCACGCCGCACATGTACATCGTCGATCCCAAGGGCGTGCTGGTGTATGCCGGCGGCATCGACAACAAGCCCTCTTCGAACCCGGCTGACGTGGCCACCGCCACCAACCACGTGAAGGTGGCGCTGGCCGAAACGCTGGCCGGCAAGCCGGTCACCCAGGCCGCCACGCGGCCCTACGGCTGCAGCGTGAAGTACCCCTCGGGCGCCTGAGGCCAGCGCGGGTTCAGGGCAGGCGCAGGTACTGCGCCGCCAGCGCCTTGAAGTCTTCGGTGGGCACCGCGTGCCCCAGTTCGTCGGCCAGGATCGCCGCCACGGCGTCGGCTTGGCGCGCTGCTTCGGCGGCGTCCAGGAACAGCAGCCGGCTGCGGCGGGCCAGCACGTCTTCCACCCCACGGGCCATTTCATAGCGCGCCGCGAAGCGCACCATGGCTTCGCTCAAGCCACCATTGGCTTCGCGCCACAGCCATTTCTGCGCGCCCGGCAGGGTGCGCAACAACGCCGCTTCACTGCCATACAGGTGTTCACCCGGCGGTTCGCCCAGTGGCCGGCCTGGCGCGGCGCCAATCAACGGCAGGCGCGCCGTCACGCCACCGGCCTTGTGCGGCAGCAGGCCACGCGCCATGCAGCGCGACAGCACGTCTTCGGCCATCGAGCGGTAGGTCGTCCACTTGCCGCCGGTGACTGTGACCAGCCCTGAGCGCCCCACCAGCACCGTGTGTTCGCGTGAGATGGACTTGGTGCTGACCGCATCGCTGCCGTCACCGCGTTCGCTCTCCGGGCGAACCAGCGGCCGCAGTCCCACCCAGACCGACTTCACGTCGCTGCGCTGCGGCGCGCGCAAGAGATAACGCGCAGATTCGCGCAGGATGAAAGCCACCTCTTCGGCCAGCGGCTGCGGCTCCAGCGGCAGGTCGCTGCGTGGCGTGTCGGTGGTGCCCAGGATGGTCTTGCCCAGCCACGGCACCGCAAACAGCACACGGCCGTCTTCGGTCTTCGGCACCAGCAGCGCATGCTGGCCCGGCATGAACTGGCGTTCGACCACCAGGTGCACACCCTGGCTGGGCGCCACCATGCGCGGGCGAGGCGCTGCACCTTCGTCCGCGTCCATGTCGCGGATGCTGTCCACCCACACGCCGGTGGCGTTGACCACGCAGCGGGCGCGCAGCGTGGCGGCGACGCCGCTCTCGGTGTCCCGCACCTGCAGCCCGCGCACCTGGCCCTTTTCGCGCACGAGGCCGGTGGCTTCGCAGTGGTTGACCAGCAAGGCGCCACGGGCGGCTGCCGTGCGCGCCAGCGCCAGCGCCAGCCTGGCGTCGTCGAACTGGCCGTCCCAGTAACGCACACCACCATGCAGGCCACGAGGCTGCACACCGGGCAGCAGCTCAGTTGTGCGCGTGTTGCTCAGCCACTCGGTGCCACCCAGCCCCTGGCGGCCAGCCAGCGCGTCATAGGCCTTCAGGCCCACACCGTAGAAGCCACGCTCCCACCAGTGGTAGGCGGGCATGACAAAGGGCAGGCGTTGCGCCACGTGCGGTGCATTGGCCAGCATCGCGCCTCGTTCGTGCAGGGCCTCGCGCACCAGGCCGATGTCGCCTTGCGCCAGGTACCGCACACCGCCGTGCGCAAGTTTCGTGGCGCGGGACGAGGTGCCCTTGGCGAAGTCCTGCGCTTCCACCAGCACGACGGAAAAACCGCGCACCGCCGCGTCCAGCGCCACGCCCAGGCCGACGGCACCACCGCCGATGACGGCCAGGTCCCACTCCTGCGGCTGCTGCAAGCGGGCCAGCAGGTCTTCACGATGCAGCGGGTGGGTCATGGTTGGCGCATCTTTCAGCCGTTCAGCCGCGCGCGAAGTTCACCGGCAGGCCGGGCACGCTGACCCGTGTGTGCAGCACACAGCCGGCCCATGGCTCGGCCGCCAGTTCGGCAGCAGGACGGTTTTCGCGTGCGGTGGTGACATACAGCGTGCGCAGGTCGGGCCCGCCAAAACACGGCATGGTGGGGCAACGCACCGGCAGCGCCAGGGTCTGCAAGACCTGGCCATCGGGTGCCATGCGCACCAGGCGCCGGCCTTCGAACATCGCACACCAGTAGGCACCTTCGGCATCAACCGCCGCACCGTCGGGGCGGCCGCCGTAGAGCGTCAGGTCCTGCCCGGGCTGCTTCGGCTCGAACTGATGGAAGACCCGTGGCCGCGACAAGGCCCCTTCGACCGCGTCGAAGTCATAGGCCATGACGCGGTGCCGGGGTGTGTCGGCCCAGTACAGCGTGCCGCCGTCGGGGCTGAAGGCCAGGCCGTTGCTGACCGTCACGTCGCCGGCCATGCGGCTCAGGCGCCCATTGGCCCAGCGGTACAGCGCAGCCGCGGCGGGTTCGCGCGGCTCGTAGATCGTGCCGGCCCACAGTCGCCCTTGCGGGTCGGCCTTGCCATCGTTGAAACGCTCCGTCTTGGGGTCGTAAGGCGGTGCGGCCAGGCGCCGGCGTTCACCGCTGGCCGGGCTGAAGCGGAACAGGCCGTCGCGCATGGCCAGCAGCAGGTCGCCGCCGGGCAGCGGTGCGGCACAGCCGGGTTCGGTGTCGAAGGACCAGCTGCGGTGCTGCGCGCTGCCCGGGTGCCAGCGGTGCAGTGCCTTGCCCGGGATGTCACACCAGTACAGCGCCGCTTCGTCGGGGTGCCAGAAAGGCGACTCACCCAGCAACGAAGGCGCCACCGGCAGCGCTTCGAAGCGCTCCGTCATGCGTGTTCGATCTCCAGCTTCATCCAGGCGTCGAAAGTGGCGCCGGACGCCACGGCACGCAGGCCGTGAGCCGCCGGGTCGGCCATGTGGATGGCGTTGCTGACATGGCTGACCGGCTCGACGCAGTAGTAAGGCTTGTCCTCGGGGGTGAACACCACCAGGTAGGGCAGCGAGGAACTCAGGCGCAGCGACAGCTTTTCGTCGCGGATGCGAGCCGGCCCGCGCCAGCCCGCGAAGCAGTTGTCGAAGGCCAGGTGCGCCACGTCGGCGTCGATGCCGGGTTGCGGCACGTGGCGTGTGGGCAGGCCGCTGTTGTCGTTGTCCCAGCGCTCGGTCAGCTCGATGTGCAGGCGGCTGCGGCTGCGCTTGGGGAAGTAGGGGTGCCAGCCCAGGCCCACCGGTTGCGGTTTGGCCTCGTCGTTGGTGAAAGCCAGGTGCACTTCCAGGGCCTCGGCCGTCAGCACGAAGCGCTGACGCGCCGTGAAGGCAAAGGGCCAGTGTGCATCGGGTGTGTGCGTGCAGCTCAGTTCGGCTTCGCTGGCCGACGAAGACACCACCGTCCACGGCCGCTGCCAGGCCACGCCGTGCACCGAATGGGGGTTGTCGTCGAAGTTGGGCGCCGTGGTGTGGTCCTGACCCTGCCAGCGGAAGCGCCGGTAACCCAGGCGGTTGGAATAGGGTGCCAGCGGGTAACAGCCCGACAGCCGCGAGCTGGCCAGGTCGGCCGCTTCGCTGCTGCGCAGCACCGGCACGTCGGACAGCCACAGGCCGGCGATGGCACCGCCAAGGTCGGGGCGCAACGCCAGGCGCAAGTCGCCGGCACGCAGTTCGAGGGATGTAGTGATGGTTGTCTCCGTGCTTTTCTGGGTCGGGAACCGGCTCAGGCGCTGAGCCGGCCGGGCTGGCCACAGCCGGATGATGCCGCATGCCCGATGACCCGCTGACCGTGCCCGTTCACCAGCGGCTGCCCGGTGTGTCCAGTTCGACCTTGAGGTAATGCGCCCCGGGGATCGGGTTGAAGTAGTAAGGCGGTATTTCGACGAAGCCCAGCGAGACATACAAGCCGCGCGCCGCTTCCATGTCGTCCAGCGTGTCCAGCAGCATGCAGGAATGGCCCGCCTGCGTGGCCAGGTCCATCAGTTGCTGCGTCAGCAGCCGGCCCAGGCCGAAGCGGCGGAAGGCACGCCGGACAAAGAGGCGTTTCATCTCGCACGCGTTGGTGTGGTCCGACTCGGGCAGCGGCCGCATGGCCACGCAGCCGGCCGGCGCGCCGTCCACCCGCGCCAGCAACAGCGCGCCGCCGGGCGCTGCATAGGCCCCGGGCAGGCTGGCCAGTTCAGCCTGGAAGTTCTGGAAGCACAGGTCGACCTGAAGCGACGCGGCGTACTCGACAAACAGCTCACGCACGGCCTGCACCTGTTCCGGCGTCTCGGCCGGCAGCAGTTCGATCAGCGGACTTTCGTCCTTGGGCTGCGGCGGCATGTGGCTGCGCTCAATAACCCAGGCCGTAGACCCAGAACGCCCCGGCGCCACACAACCCGATCAGCACCAGCGCCAGCAGGCGCTGGGCCAGGCCGTCGGCGCTGGCCGGTGTGCCGGCGGGCAGGGGCTTGTCGCCCAGCACCATGGGCTTGACCAGGTTCAGGCGCTTTTTCACCAGGTAGAACACGATGGCCAGCACGTGCAGCACCACCAGCGCGATCAGCAGCCACTGGCCGTATTCCTTGTGCCAGCCGGTGGCCTGGCTCACGGTGTCGCTGCTGACGAAACGGTTCAGCGGACCGATGTTGGCAATCTCGTCGTCGGCCACCAGGCCGGTGGCGACCTGCACGCCCACCACGGCCAGCAGCGCAAATACCGACAGGCTGCCCAGCGGGCTGTGGCCCACGTCCAGGTGCTCACCGGGACGCGCCTGGCCGCGCAGGTAACGCAGCAGCGTGGCGGGGGCGTAGATGAAGCTGGCAAACCGCGACCAGCGGCCACCCACCAGGCCCCACAGCACACGGAAGGCGATCAGGGCCAGCACCACGCAGCCGAAACGGAAGTGCCACACCATGGCATTGCCCCCGATTTTGGCGCTGACCACCGAAGCCACCAGCGTCACCGCCAAGGTCCAGTGGAAAAGGCGGGTGGGCAGGTCCCAGACCCGGACGGCGGTCGGGGTTTCGGGCAAGGGCTGCGCGGCGGGTGAAACGTCCATGGTGCTCAGGCGGGCAGCGACAAGGTGCCGAGGCGGGACGGCCAGCGTCCGGGGACACAACCATACCGCGACTGCACGCGAAGTTGGCAGCACGTCGGCGATGGAATGGATTGCCGGGCGCGTGCGTACACTGCCAGGGCCGGTGCCAGCAGCCCGGTCCATTCAGCAACGCCCGATCGGAGATCACGCATGACCCGTTTCTTCATTGCCGCCGCCACCGTGGCCGGACTCCTGACCGCCCTGCCCGCTGCGGCGCAGTTCCAGAAACCCGAAGACGCGGTCAAGTACCGCAAGGCCGCCTTCCAGATCATGGGCACGCACTTCGGCCGCATCGGCGCCATGGCCAGCGGCCGTGCCCCATTCGACGGCGCTGCAGCAGCGGCCAATGCCGACGTCGTGGCGTTTGTGTCGAAGCTGCCGTACGCCGGTTTTGTGGAAGGCACGTCGGGCACCGAAAAGGGTTCGCCGAAGGCCAACGTCTGGACCGAACGTGCCAAGTTCGACAGCGACGCCAAGGCGATGCAAGACGCCGTGGCCGCCCTGGCCGTGGCCGCCAAGGCCAACAACCTGGACCAGCTGAAGGCCGCCTTCGGCAATGCCGCCGGCACCTGCAAGGCCTGCCACGACAACTTCCGCAACCAGTGATGGGGCAGGTGGGCGGCCGGTGGGCCGCCTGCGGATGAAAGCCCGCTTCGGCGGGCTTTTTGCTGCGCACGACGCACCGACTTCACGACACTTCAGTCGACAAAACCCAGCACCACGCGCCGTGTCATCGCGCTCTTCTTTTCGATCTTCGTCACCACCACCGCGCCCACGTCGGCGGTGTTGGCCACGTGCGTGCCGCCACAGGGCTGCAGGTCCACACCTTCGATCTCCAGCACGCGGATGCGGCCCAGGCCGCGCGGAGGTTGAACGCTCATGCTGCGCACCAGGCCCGGGTTGGCGTCCAGCTCGTCTTCGCTGATCCAGCGGTGGCTGACCGCGTGTGCGCCGGCCACCAGGCGGGCGATGCCGGCGCTCAGCGCATCCTTGTCCAGCGGCTCGTTCATGTGGAAGTCCAGCCGCGCGTAGCCGGCCGTGATGCTGCAGCCGTCCACCGGGTGCGGCACCAGCGCACACAGCAGATGCGTGGCGGTGTGGAAGCGCATGTGGGCGCGGCGGCGGTCGGCGTCGATGCGTGCCACCACGCGGGTGCCCGGTGCAAAGTCCGCGAGCTTGGCGCCAGAGGCCGGCATGTGCGCGATGGCACCCGGGCGTTCCTTGTGTTTGCGGGTGTCGGCAATGTGCAGCACCGCGCCGTCGGCCGCAGTCAGCGTGCCGGCGTCACCCGCCTGGCCACCACCCAGCGGGTAGAACACGGTGCGGTCGAGCACGACGCCGGCTTCGTCCACCGCCAGCACGGTGGCTTCGCAGAGCAGCAGCTTGCCGTCTTCGCGGAACAGTTCTTCGGTCATCAAACTAGCTCTGCAGGACCACGTCGCCCAGCGGCGTGGACAAGGTGGCGACAAGCGCCGGGCCGGGGTCGGGCAGCACCTGCACCCCCGGCAGGCGCAGCACCTGGCGTGCACGTTCGGGCACACCGTGCAAGGTCAAGGCCTTCAGCGTGATGCCCGAATCGGGCATGTTGTCGGTCGGGTGCGGGCCTTTCCACTGGATCAGCGTCGGCAAGGCGCCGCCGCAATCCAACGCGCCGTTGGCGGCCACCAGGATCTCCCACGACAAGGTGCCGGCCGGTGTCTCGCGGCTGGCCGCGATGGGCTCGCCCGGTTTCAGGCCCACGGTGATGAGCCCCCAGCGGTGCATGTCCAGCATCGTCGACCGCGCCACCAGGTGGATCAGCCGCGGGCCCTCTTGCAGACGGGCCTGCAGCGCCGCGTCGTCGAGCCCGAACCAGCGCGGGCGCTGCGGCGGCGTGGCGTCGGGGTCGATGGCGATGACCTCGAAGTAGGCGGCCGGGTAGGCCGGCGTGGCAATCTTCATCAGCCGGTTGTGCGTGCCCATGAAGGCATGCCGGCCACCCGGGCCAGGTGTCACGCCCAGCGTGGTTTCGCACCACGCCACGCCTTCGTCCAGCGTGGCCGCAGCGACGATCAGGTGGTCCAGCACGACTTGCTGCGTCACAGCTGCACCTGGCCGCTGATGCAGCTGACGCTGTGGCCGCCGACCCAGATGTCGCTGCCTTGCTGCTGCACGAACACGCGCCCGGCACGGCCCAGCGCCGTGCCCTGTGCGGCGACGTAGGTCGTAGGCAGTCTGCCGCTGCCGATGAGCCACTGCGCCAGCGCCGCGTTCAGGCTGCCGGTGACCGGGTCTTCGACCACCGTGCCGCCGTTGCCGGGGAAAAAGGCGCGCACCTCCAGATGGTTTTCGCTGCCAGCCGGGTGCAAGGCGGCCAGGCCCACGTCCAGGCCTTTCAGCAGCTCGGCGTCGGGCTTCAGTGCCAGCAACTGGTCCACGCTGCGCAGCAGGAGCGCACGCCAGCCGGGGCCGTTGTCGCACCAGGCGCTGGCCATCACGTCGGCGGCTTTCAGTTGCAGGCCACGCAGGATGCGGTCGAGCTCGGTTTCGTCCAGTGCACCGTTGCGGCGAAGCGGCGGCGCGGCAAAGGCCAGCCGCTGGCCGTCACGCCGGAGGCGCACGAGGCCGACACCACATTCCTGCACGATGAATTCACCTTTGGGCCGGCCGCCCGCCGCCAACCAGGCGTGGCAACTGCCCAGCGTGGGGTGGCCGGCAAACGGCAGTTCGCGGCCGGGGCAGAAGATGCGCAGCTTGTAGTCGGCCTGCGCGTCTTCGGGCGGCAGCACGAAGGTGGCTTCGGACAGGTTGGTCCACTCGGTGAAGCGGTGCATCGTGGCCGTGTCCAGGCCCTGCCCGTCCAGCACCACGGCCACCGGGTTGCCGAAGTAAGGGCGGTCGGTGAAGACGTCGACTTGCTGGAAGGGCCTGTTCATGGCGCGCTCCTCATCGTTGCTGCTTCAACACCTGCGCCAGCAACGCCACACCCTGGGCAATCTTGTCGGGCGGCACCGTCACGAAGCTCAGGCGCAAGGTGTTTGCGTGCCCACCCTGCGGGAAGAAGGTGCTGCCCGGCACGAAGGCCATGCCCGCTTCGACCGCCTGCGGCAGCAGCGCGGTGGCGTCGATGTGCGCCGGCAGTTCCAGCCAGAAAAACATGCCACCCACCGGCCGCTGCCAGCGCGCCACACCTTGCAGGTGCTGCTGCAGCGCGGCCTGCATCGCGTCGCGCTGCGCCTTGTAGCGGGCGCGGATCGTGGGCACGTGGTCTTGCAGAAAGCCGTTTTTGATGACCTCGTGCACCACGCGCTGGTTGAAGCCGGGGGTGTGCAGGTCGGCCGCCTGTTTGGCCTGCAGCAGCTTGGGGTACAGCAGCTTGGGCGCGATCACGTAACCCAGCCGCAGGCCCGGTGCCAGCACCTTGGAGAACGATCCCAGGTAGATGGCGCCGCCGCTGTCGCCGATGCCCGCAGTGGCCGACACCGGGGGCGGTGGCGGCTCGTCGAACCACAGGTCGCCGTAGGGGTTGTCTTCGACGATGGGCAGGCCCAGCGCCTGCGCCTTTTCCACCAGCGCCAGGCGGCGCGCGGCCGGCAGGCAGCGGCCAGTGGGGTTCTGGTAGTTGGGCAGCAGGTACAGGAAGCGGGCGTCGCGCGCGGCGTCCAGCGCTTCGGGCAGCGGGCCTTCGTCGTCGCCTTCCACGGCCACGAAGTCAGGTTCGTAGGGCGCAAAGGCCTGCAAGGCGCCCAGGTAGGTGGGCGACTCGGCGGCCACCGTGCTGCCGGGGTCGATGAGCACCTTGCCCACCAGGTCCAGGCCCTGCTGCGAGCCGGTGGTGATGAGCACCTGGTCGGCGTCGGCCTTGACGCCGTGGCCGGCCATCTCGGCCGCGACCCATTCGCGCAGCGGGCCGTAGCCTTCGCTGGCCGCGTACTGCAACGCTTCACGCGGCGCGTCTCGCAGGACCGCCGTGGTGGCTTCGCGCATGGCTTGCACCGGGAAGGTGTCGGCCGACGGCAAACCACCGGCCAGGCTGATGATGCCGGGCCGTTCGGTGATCTTCAGGATCTCGCGGATCGTGCTCGGGTTCAGCCGCTCGGCGCGGCGGGCCATTTTCCAGGTCATGGGGTCTCCAGGAGCATCCAGTTGACCGCCGCTGCGGCGTGCAGCGCGGTGGTGTCGAAAACGGGCAGCGGGCTGCTCGTGGTGTCGATCAGCAGGCCGATTTCGGTGCAGCCCAGGATCACGGCCTGTGCACCGCGCAAGCGCTGGCGGTCGATCAGTGCCACCACCGCCGCTCGTGATTCAGGCCGTATCAGACCACGGCACAGCTCGTCGTAGATCACGTGGTGCATCAGCGCACGGTCGTCGCCGTCGGGCAAGCTGATCTGCAGACCCGAACGCAGCTGCAGCCGGCCGCGAACGATGCCGTCGTCTTCCATCGTGAAGCGAGTACCCAGAAGCGACGCGTGCTGCACGCCCGCGGCCTGCAGCGCGGCGCCCGTGGCGTCGGCAATGTGCAGCAGCGGCAGGCCGCAGGCCGCTTCGATGGCATGCGCCACCTTGTGCATGGTGTTGGTGGCCAGCACCAGGCCCTGGGCACCGGCGCGCTGAAGGCCACATGCAGCTTCGCCCAGGCGCTGCGCGGCGGTGGCCCAGTCGGCCTTCGCCTGCAAGGCAGCGATGGGCGCAAAGTCCACGCTGTGCAGCAGCAGTTGCGCGCTGTGCAGGCCGCCCAGCCGCTGCGCCACGCCCTGGTTCAGCAGGCGGTAGTAGACGGCGGTGCTTTCCCAGCTCATGCCACCCAGCAGGCCCAGCGTCTTCATGCCGGCACCTGGGCGGACCGCCCCACCGGCATGCGCTTGCCCAGCACCACGACGCCGATCACCGCCAGCGCAAACACCACCGTCAGCGCGTCGAGCTTTTCGCCCAGCACCGGCACCGCAAACATCAACGCCAGGAAAGGCTGGATCAGCTGCACCTGGCTCACCCGCACCAGGCCACCCAGCGCCAGGCCGCGGTACCAGGCAAAAAAGCCCAGCCACATCGAAAACAGCGACACGTAGACAAAACCCAGCCACGACGCTGCCCGGGCCGGCGCGTCGGGCCAGAACGCCACCGTGGCGGGCAGCGTGAAGGGCAGCGACATCACCAGCACCCAGCAGATGACCTGCGGCGCCGGCATTTCGGCCGCCACCTGGGCACCGGCCACGTAGCCGATGCCGGTGAACAGCACCGCCAGCAGCAGCCAGCCGTCACCCGCCGACAACGCGCCGCCGCCCTGCCAGCCGGCAAAAGCCATGACCAGCGCACAACCCGCCAGCGCGCAGGCCCAGAAACCCACCGAAGGCCGCTGGCGCAGCACCAGCGCGCCGATGACGGCGGTGGACAGCGGCGTCAGCCCGGTGAACACCGCCGCGTGCATCGCGTCGACCTGCCGCAGCGCCAGCGCCAGGCTCAGCGGGAAACCCACCACGGTGCCAATGGCGCTGACCGCCAGCGCGGGCCAGTGGCGGCGGGCGGGCCAGGACGCACGCACGGCCAGAAGGTACAACACGCTCAACAGCCCGGCCAGCGCGGCGCGGCCGGCGGTGACGAAGGCGGGGGTCAGTTGGGGGTCGCTGGCGTCGCCGACGGCCAGGCGTGTCATCGGCAGCGTCATGGCGAAGATCACCACACCCAGCACGCCCAGCGCAAAGCCCTTGTTGGTGGGGCTCATGGCCGCCTCACAGCACGGCCATCCAGGCGGCCGTGGCCACCAGCACCGCGGCCAGGGCGCGGTTGAACCAGGCCAGTCGGGTGCCGACTGACAACCAGCCACGCAGCGAAGAACCGAGCACGGCGTAGGTGAAGTTGCTGGCCAGGCCGTAGGCCATCATCAAAGGCAGCACCAGCGCCAGGCGTGGCCACACCGGGTCGGCCACGGTCACCCAGCCGGCGCTGATGAGCAAGGCGTTCATCCAGGCCTTGATGTTGACGAACTGCAGCAGCACGCCCTTGCCGAAGCCGACGTCGAAACGCCGTTCGTCGGCCTGCGCCATGCCGCGTGATGTACCCAGCTTCCAGGCCAGCCACAGCATGTAGCTCAGGCCGCCCCATTTCAGCGCGCCGCGCAGCGCGGGTTCGGCCTGGATGACGGCGCCCAGGCCCAGCGTGCAGCCCAGCAGCAGCAGACCCCAGCCGAAGGGCACGGCGACCACGAATCGCATCGCGTGGCGCAAGCCGTGGTTGGCCGCCAGCGCCGCCGACAGCGTGGTGTTGGGCCCGGGCGTGAAGGCCATGGCCGTGGCGAAGACCAGCAGGGCGGTCAGTTCGGGCCAGGTCATCGGCAGCTGCAGGGTCCAGGGCGGCGACATGGGCGCAGTCTAGTCGACGGCAACAATACAGAGGCCATACACTTCACAGAACAGAAGCCAGATCTGTACCGTCCATGTCAGCCACACAGTCCAGCCCCCTCGTCGCCCGCGGTGCCAATGCCAGCCTGGCCGAGCAGCTGGCCGACCGGTTTGGCCAGCGCATCCAGCAGCGCTTGTTGGCGCCGGGCACCAAACTGCCTTCGGTGCGCGACTGTGCGCAGCGCCACGGCGTGAGCCCCAGCACCGTGGTCGGCGCCTACGACCTGCTGCAGGCCCGCGGCCAGGTTCAGGCGCGACCGCAGCGCGGCTTTTTCGTGCGCGAACCGGCGGTGCCGGCACCCCCGGCGTCACGCGGCGAACGCAAGCCGCTGCCAGCGCCGGTGGACGCCACGGCGCTGATCCGCAGCATGTTCCAGGCCCAGGGCGGCCTGCCCGCACCCGGCATGGGCACGTTGCCCGAGGCCTGGCTGGACGCCGAACTGCTGCAGCGCACGCTGCGCAAGGTCTGCCAGCAGCCACAAGCCTGGCTGGGGTACGGCGACCCTGCGGGCAGCCTGGCGCTGCGCGACGCGCTGGTGCAACGCCTGGCCGACCTGGGCGTGCCGGCGACCGCCGCACAGATCGTCACCACCGTCGGTGCCACCCACGCGCTGGACATCGTCAGCCGCACGCTGCTGCAGCCGGGCGACGCGGTGCTGGTCGACGAACCCGGCTGGGCGGTGGAATACGCCCGGCTCACGCACCTGGGCATGCGCCTGCTGCCGGTGCCACGCGGCAACACCGCCGACGGCGGCCCCGACCTGGCGGTGATGGAAGCGCTGCTGCAGGCCCACAAACCGCGTCTGTACGTCACGGTCTCGGTGCTGCACAACCCCACCGGCCACAGCCTGACACCGGCCACCGCGCACCGCGTGCTGCAACTGGCCGAAGCCCACGACCTGACCATCGTCGAAGACGACACCTACGCCTGGCTGGCGCCGCCCCATGCCACGCGCCTGGCGCAGCTGGACGGCCTGCGGCGCACGGTCTACATCAGCGGCTTTTCGAAGATCCTCACGCCGCAATGGCGCGTGGGTTACGTCGCCGCGTCTGCCGCGCTGGCCGAACGCCTGATCGACACCAAGCTGCTGAGCAGCCTGACCACCCCCGGCCCGCTGGAAGAAGCGGTGGCGCTGTGCCTGCAGCAGGGCCTGCTGCGCCGCCATGCCGAACGGGTGGTGGCCCAGCTCGACGCGGCGCGGGCACGCACGGTGCGCCTGGCGCAGGCCGCAGGCTGCCACTTCGTCACGCCGCCGGCCGGCCTGTTCGGCTGGGTCGACGTGGGCACCGACACCGAAACACTGGCCCAGCAGTTGCTGGACGAAGGCTGGTTGATCGCCCCGGGCACGCTGTTCCACGCCACACCGCGGCCCACGTCACTGATGCGCGTGAACTTCGCGACGACGCAGGACGTGCGCTTCTGGCAGCGCCTGCAGGCGCTGCGCCGTTGAACGGCTGAGCGCGCTGCTTCAGTTGCCCAGCGCGGCCGCGCCGCGCACACCCCGCGGCAGGCTGCCCAGTTCCACCGCGTACACCAGCCCCAGCTGCGCGAACTTCAGCATGTGGGCCGACGAATTGCCGAAGGTGGCGGTGGTGTCGTTGATGGTGTGGATGGCGCGGTTGTAGTTGGCGTTGCTGGCTTCGTGCGGGAACGAAGCGCGGAAGCCGCGGTTGTGCCACGAGGCGTGGTCGCTGCAGGCGTAACCGCAGGCGCTGTAGCCCACGCTGTAGATCGGCAGGTACTTGGTGACCAACTGCGCCAGGAAGGTGTTCTGCAGCGAGCTGGTGTAGTCGGTGTAGAGCCAGATGTCGGTGCTGTCGCCCTGGAAGGCGGTCATGTCCAGCTGCAACACGCCCATGACCTGTTCGCTGCGGGTCAGGAAATCGGCGGCGATGTCGCTCGAACCCCGCAAGCCCACTTCTTCGGCCGCGTAGCCGATGAAGCGCAAGGTGCGCGAAGGCACGTAGTTGCCGGCCATCATCACGCGGATGATCTCGGTCAGCGCCGCGATGCCGCTGGCGTTGTCGTCGGCGCCCGGCGCCCGTGCACCTTCCACCGTGCCCGACGCGATCGAATCCAGATGGCCGCCCAGCACGATCGACTCATACGCCCGGGTGCTGCCCACGATCTCCAGCATCACCGACTTCTGCGGGTAGCCGCTGTGGCTGATCTGCGTCACACGCACACCCTTGCGGCCCACCGGCACCAGCGCACGCCACTTGTCGGCCAACCAGTCGGATGCCGCCACGCCGTGGCTGCTGGTGTGGCGCCGGTTCTGGAACGCCGCCAGGCCGTCGACCGTGGCCAGCAGATGGCTGCCCTGCATCAGCGGCAACAGGGCCTGCACTTCCTTGGGGTTGTCGATGGCGTAGCTGGGCGCCGGGCCGACGGCGCTGGGTTGTGCGTCCGCCAGCGACAGGCGGTGCAGCGTGGCCAGCGCCTCGGCCTGCGAATCGTGGTGCACAAAACCGCCGCAGCGCGCCAGTTCGCGGTGCACCATCAGAGACAGCATCTCGATCCACTGGTCGTCGATTTCCACCGCGTGCACGGTCTCGCTGCGTGTCTGCAGCGCGGGGCTGCGGGCGCTCAGCGGCACCGCCACGGGTGTCTGCGCGGTGCCCACGACCTGGGTTTGCGGCACCATGCGCTGCAACACGGCCAGCGCGTCGGCCGACAGCGTGATCCACGCCGGCGCGGCCAGGGCCACCTGGCTGATCAAGGTGCCGGCCACCAGGGCCAGCGTGCGGGTGAGCCTGCGGCTCGGCAGTGAAAGCTTGTTCATGGCGCCGGACTCTAAGGGCCGCCGGGCGGTTTGTCTGCTCGCTGCCCGCCGCAATCGGCGTCGAGCCGTCGCGCCACCGTGTTCCGGGGGGTTGGGGCGAGGCTTCTGGGCACCACACACATCCTGACACCGTTGAAACAGCCCCAGGTCCGGGGCAGGCCCGGGGCGCAGGTCCAATCCAGCTGTGCCTGCCAACTTCGATCCCACCCGTCCGCACTTCGACACCGTGCTGCCCCGCGTCAGCGATTTCCAGCGCCGGCAGCGCCAGGTCGGCCAACTGTCCCGTGGCGGCGTGCCGAGCACGCTGCAGGCCACGCTCGAGCCCGCACTGCTGCAGGACCTGCAGCGTTTCGAGGGCGGCGCGGCCAAGACCACCCGGCCCGAGGTGCTGGAGGTGGTGGCCGCCGCGGTGCGCCACGGCCGGTCGCTGCGGTTGCTGCTGGAACACGATGGCCTGGTGCTGCCCCTGACCGTGATGCCGATGGAAAGGCTGGTGCATGCGCCGCTGCCATTGGCGCAGTGGGGGCTGCTGCGCTGGTCCGGGCTGAAGGTGCTGCAGGTGGAAGCGGCGGACGCCGACACACCCGTCGAACACCTGGCGCCGCTGGGGGTGGTGCTGTGGGCCCTGGCGCTGCACGGTTCGCGCGCCGAGTTGCTGCCCGAGATCGCCGGCCCCGTGGCCTACCGCATCGCGCCCAGCACCGACTTTTCGGGGCTCGACCTGAGCGGCACGCTGGCCTCGGCCGTGACCCGGCTGCGGCGCCAGACCACGCCCCTGGCCGAGATCTGTGCCTGGCCGGGCCTGGACCGCGAGCGCGCGACGCGGCTGCTGAACGGCCTGTACCTGCAGTCGGGCCTGATCATCACGCGTTCACACCCGGCGGCCAGCGGCTCACACTGAGGTGCCGACGCCGGCTCAGCGAGTGCCCAGCAGTTCCCAGCGTTCCAGCGCCGCCATCAGTTCGGCCTCGATGGCTTCGCCGCGGGCGTGCAGTTCGCTCACGCGGCTGGCTTCTTCGGCATACAGCGTGGGGCTGGCCAGTTGTTCGTGCAGCGCCTTCTGTTCGGTTTCCAGTGCTTCGATGCGCGCCGGCAGGCCGTCCAGTTCACGCTGTTCCTTGTAGCTGAGCTTGGACTTGGCGGCGGCGGTCTTCGCGGCCGGCTTGGCCAGCGGGGCGGGCGCTGGCGCTGCTGCCGCCACCTTGCCGCGTGCCCGCTGCACCTTCCAGTCTTCGTAGCCGCCTTCGTATTCGCGCCACAGGCCAGGCCGGCCGCCGAAGGCCGGGTCGCCTTCCCAGGCGATGGTGCTGGTGACCACGTTGTCCAGGAAACGCCGGTCGTGGCTGACCAAGAACACCGTGCCGGCGTAACTCTGCAGCAGCTCTTCCAGCAGCTCCAGCGTGTCGATGTCCAGGTCGTTGGTCGGCTCGTCCAGCACCAGCACATTGGCCGGCAGCGCAAACAGGCGTGCCAGCAGCACGCGGTTGCGTTCGCCGCCCGACAGCGTGCGCACTGGGGAATGGGCCCGTTCGGGGCTGAACAGGAAGTCGTTCAGGTAGCTCATCACGTGTTTGCGTGAATTGCCCACCTCGATCCACTCGCTGCCGGGGCTGATGGTGTCGGCCAGCGTGGCGTCCAGGTCCAGGCCGGCGCGCATCTGGTCGAAGTAGGCCACCTGCAGGCGGGTGCCCTGGCGCACGCTGCCGCTGGTGGGCTGCAGTTCACCCAGGATCAGTTTCAACAGCGTCGTCTTGCCGGTGCCGTTGGGGCCGATCAGACCCACCTTGTCGCCGCGCAGAATGGTGCCGCTGAAGCCGCTGATGAGCTCCTTCTCCCCGAAGCGCATGCCGACGTTTTTCAGCTCGGCCACGATCTTGCCGGGTGGCAGGCCGGCGTCCAGCTCCAGCCGCACCTGGCCCAGCGTGTCGCGGCGTGCGGCACGCTGTTCACGCAGCTTCACCAGCCGCTGCACACGGCCCACGCTGCGCGTGCGGCGCGCTTCCACACCCTTGCGGACCCACACCTCTTCCTGCGCCAGCAGTTTTTCGGCGCGGGCATTGGCCAGCGCCTCGTCTTCCAGCTCGCGGGCCTTGGTGTTTTCGTAGGTCTTGAAACTGCCCGGGTAGCTGCGCAACAAGCCGCGGTCGAGCTCGACGATGCGGGTGGCCACGGCGTCGATGAAAGCGCGGTCGTGGGACACGAAGACCAGCGCGCCGCGCCACTGCACCAGCAGGTCCTGCAGCCACTCGATGGCGTCGATGTCCAGGTGGTTGGTGGGTTCGTCCAGCAGCAGCAGGTCGGGTGCGGCGACCAGCGCACGCGCCAGCGCGACTCGCTTCTTGGTGCCGCCCGAGAGGTCTTCCACCTGCGCCGCCGGGTCCAGGTTCAGGCGCTGCAGCGCCTGGTCCACCCGCGACTCCCAGGTCCAGCCGTCCACGGCTTCCAGGCGGGTCTGCACGGCGTCCATGTCGTCGGCCGGGTCGTGGCGCTCGAAGCGTTCGCGCAATTCCTTCGCCTCAGCCACGCCTTCGGACACCGCGTCGAAGACCGTGCTGCCGCTGTCGAACAGCGGTTCCTGCGCCACATAGACCCGGCGCAGGCCGGTCTGCAGCTGCAGGATGCCGTCGTCGGGCTTTTCCAGCCCGGCCAGGATTTTCAGCAGGCTGGACTTGCCCGCGCCATTGCGGCCGATGAGGGCGACACGTTCGCCGGGTTCCAGCGCCAGCGCGGCGCCGTCGAGCAGGGGGACATGGCCGAAAGCGAGGTGCGCGTCGGCAAGGGTGAGGAGAGCCATGGGGTGGATTGTCCGGCCTGCGCGCTGCAGCCGCTGGCCGTGCGGCGGCGGGGCGCCGGTTTACGCAAGCGCGCGCGACGCCGCCTGCCGCCAGATGGCGCCGCCCAGCGCACGTTCCTGCTCGCGACAGCTGTCGACCAGCTTGATCACGTGGTCGTCGTCGCTGTTCACGGCCATCGCGACGATGGCCGGCCAGGGCAGCAAGGGCGCCGGGGGCAGCACACGCAGGCCGGCCACGCACACGGCGGCGGCGAAGGCACGCCAGTAGGCGCGCAGTGCACGGTCCAACACCTGGGCTTCATCCATCAACCAAGGCTGCAGCACACGCAGCGCATGGGCGCTGGTCACCAGGTGAAGGGCGGTGAAGTTGCCGCTGGCGGCGTAGGCGCGGGCGGCCAGCGTGGCCAGGCGGTTCAGGGTTCGCGGGCCCACTTTCAGCTGGGCCACGGTGGCCTGGCAGCGGGTCTGTGCAGCGGCCACCTGCATGCGCTGGAAGATCAGCGATGCGTCGCTCGGCGTGGCACGCAGTTGCCGCAGCAGCGTTTCCGGGTCGGTGACGGCCCCGTCGAAGTCGCTGGGGCCGAGGTCCAGCCAGCGGCAGGCCCAGTAGGCCAGCGCATCGGCCAGTTCGCGCCGGTGCGCGGCCTGCACGGCATGGGCGGTGCGAATCAGGCCATGGAAGGCCGCCCCACCGCAGCCCTGCATCAAGGTGGGCAGCACCTGGCGCAGCACGTCGCCAGCGGCTTCGTTGTCCAGCCACTGCAGGAAGAGGTCGCGGTACAGCGGCCAGGCGTCGGGCTGACCCAGTTGCGAAGCCCAGGCGTCGCCCGCGGGCCAGGCGGCCGCCGGCGGCGCGGGCCGCAAGCGCCGGCTGTAGCTGGCGTCGAAGGCCTGCAGCTGGGTGTCGTTGGCGCCCAAGCGGGCCAGCGCCAGCAGCGCCATCGGCCGGTGGTTGGACAAACCGCCGGCGTATTCGGCATCGTGGCCGGCGCCGGCGTCCAGCAGCGCCACCATGGCAGGCGACGCGCTCAAGCCTTGGCCCCGCGCAGCGCCGCCTCCAGCGCGTCGATGAACATCTTCGCCACGTCGAAACCGGTCTGCTGCGTGATCTCGGCAAAACACGTGGGGCTGGTGACGTTGATCTCGGTCAGGCAGTCGCCGATGACATCCAGCCCCACCAGCAGCAGCCCACGTGCCGCCAGCACCGGGCCCAGCGCGCCGGCGATCTCGCGTTCGCGCTCGGTCAGCGGCTGCGCCACGCCCTTGCCACCGACGGCCAGGTTGCCGCGGATTTCGCTGCCCTGCGGGATGCGCGCCAGCGAAAACGGCACCGCCTGGCCGCCGATCACCAGCACACGTTTGTCGCCCTTCACGATCTCGGGCAGGTACTTCTGCACCATCAGCGTCTGCGTGCCGCCCCGGTTCAGGGTCTCGACGATGCTGCCCAGGTTCAGGCCGTCGGGGCCGACACGGAAAATGCCCATGCCACCCATGCCGTCCAGTGGCTTCAGGATGATGTCCCGGTGCTCGGCGTGGAAGGCCTTCACGTCGGCTTCTTCGCGGGTCACCAGCGTGGGGCCGATGAACTGCGGGAACTCCAGGATCGCCAGCTTTTCCGGGTGGTCGCGCAGCGCCGACGGTTTGTTGAAGACCTTTGCACCTTCCCGCTCGGCCTGGCCCAGCAGGTGGGTGGCGTAGAAGTACTCGCTGTCGAAGGGCGGGTCCTTGCGCATCAGCACGGCGCCGGTGTCGTGCAGCGCCACGGTGCGGGTGTCCTGCACCTCGAACCAGTCGTCGGCGTCGCCGGTGAGCGTGATCTCGCGCACCTGCGCCTGCACCGGGCCGCCACGCTGCCAGCGCAGCTGCTGAGGTTCGCAGGCCAGCAGCGTGTGGCCGCGTGTTGCGGCCTCGCGCATCATGGCGAAGGTGGAGTCCTTGTAGGTCTTGAAGGACTCCAGCGGGTCGGCGACGAAGGTCAGTTGCACGGTCGGCACTCCGGTAGCGGGCCGCCACTGTGTCACAAGCCGCGCGGCGCCGCCTGACGCGACTCAAGGCCAGGGCGGGAATGACGACAACAGCGCATCGAGGAGCCCCCATGTGCCGTCTTGCCGCCTACCTGGGCGAACCGCTGTTCCTGGAAGAGTTGATCGCCAAACCCCGCCACTCGTTGATGCGGCAGTCGCTGCGCGCCGAAGAGGCCAAGGTGGTGACCAACGGCGACGGCTTCGGCATCGGCTGGTACGGTGAACGCGCCGAGCCCGGTGTCTACCGCGAAGTGATGCCCGCGTGGAGCGACGACAACCTGCTGGCCTTGTCGCAGACCCTGTCGTCGCGCCTGTTTTTTGCCCATGTGCGTGCAGCCACGGCAGGTGGCATTGCGCGCCAGAACTGCCACCCTTTCCGGCATGGCCGCTACCTCTTCATGCACAACGGACAGATCGGCGGCTACGCCCAGGTGCGCCGCACGCTGGAAGGCTGGCTGCCGGACACGCTGTACGCCGAGCGACGCGGCGCCACCGACAGTGAACTGCTCTTTCTGCTTGCGCTGGCGCGCATCCAGGCCGGGGTGCCCATCGACGAGGCCATGACTTCGGTGCTGGACGACACGGCCGTGCTGATGGCCGAACGCGGTGTGCAGGCGCCGCTGCGTTTCGCCGCCGTGCTGTCCGACGGTGAAAGGCTGCACGCCTTCCGCATGGCCAGCGACGGCGAACCGCCCACGCTGTACCTGCGCCGCTGCGCCGGCGGCACCATCGTCGCCAGCGAACCGCTGTGCGAAGACGAACCGGGCTGGCAGATGCTGCCCGACGGCGCGGTGCTGACGGTGGACCGCCACGGCAGCCACCTGCGGCTGCACAGCGCACACGCCCCGGCCTACGCCTGAGGCCGCCGCCAGCGCTGCACCGCCAGCGCCAGCGCGCCGGCCACCACACCCCAGAAGGCCGCGCCCACGCCCCACAGGCTCAGGCCGCTGGCGGTGACGACGAAGGTGATCAGCGCCGGTTCGCGCTGGCTGTCGTCCTTCATCGCCGTGGCCAGGCCACCTCCGATGGTGCCCAGCAGCGCCAGGCCGGCCACCGCCAGCACCAGTTCCTTCGGGAAGGCCGCGATCAGCGCCACCACCGCGCCGGCCAACAGGCCCGTGACGATGTAGAACACCCCCGCCGCGGCGCTGGCCACCCAACGCCGCGCCGGGTCTTCGTGGGCCTCGCGCCCCATGCAGATGGCCGCGGTGATGGCCGCCAGGTTCAGCGCATAGCCGCCAAACGGCGCCAGCAGCAAAGAAGCCAGGCCCGTGGTGGTGATGACCGGCGACACCGGCGTGTCGTAACCGGCAGCCCGCTGGGCGGCCACGCCGGGCAGGTTCTGCGAAGCCATCGTCACCACGAACAGCGGCAAGGCGATGCCGATGGTGGCCGACAGCGTGAAGCTGGGCGCCGTGAACACCGGTGTGGCCAGCGCCCAGGGCACGGCATCGAACTGCAGTTGTCCCTTGCCCAGCGCCAGCGCCACGCCGGCCAGCAGCACCGAAGGCACCGCGTAGCGTGGCCACCAGCGCCGGCCCAGCAGGTAGACGGCAAACATCACCGCCACCAGCGCGAATTCACGCTGCATCGAGACAAAGGCGTCAAAGGCAAAACGCACCAGCACACCGGCCAGCAAGGCCGCGGACAGCGCCTGCGGGATGCGGTCCATGACCCGCGCGAACCAGCCCGTGGCACCGGCCACCGTGATCAGCAGGGCACAGACGATGAAGGCGCCCACCGCCTGGTCCATCGGCACCCCCACGCCCGCCGTCACCAGCAGTGCGGCCCCGGGTGTGGACCAGGCGGTCAGCACCGGCTGCCGGTACCACAGGCTCAGCCCCAGGCTCGTGAAACCCATGCCCAGGCCCAGCGCCCAGATCCACGACGCCGTCTGCTCAGGCGTGGCGCCCAGCGCGGCAGCGGCCTGGAAGACGATGACCACCGAACTGGTGAAACCCACCAGCACGGCCACGAAACCGGCGACGACGGCGGACAGCGACAAGGCATTCAACATCGGCCGATGCTAAGCGCGGCCCACACCGCCCGCGGGTTTCCACGGGCCACCCGACAGGCTGGATGCGTGGGGCGCGGCGCTACGATCTTCGTGACAGCTTCATGACAGTCACGGCACACGGCGGCATCTCGACCGCCAAGCCGAACGTCGCCCCCCAGCATCCAGGAGACCGCATGCGCCCCCTCGCCACCCCCCGATTGGCCGCCTTGACACTGGCCACCGCAGCCGCCTTCGTGGCGCCCGCCCAGGCCCAGGAAGCCGGCCAGTTGAACGTCATCTGCTCGGTGCAGGCCGAGTGGTGCAACATGATCCAGACCGTGTTTGCGCGCAGCACCGGCATCAAGGTCAACATGTCGTTGAAGGGCTCGGGCGAAGCACTGGCACAGCTGATCGCCGAACGGGCCAACCCCAAGACCGACGTCTGGTTCGGCGGCACCGGCGACCCCCACCTGCAGGCCGCCGAACAAGGCCTGTCGCTGGAATACAAGAGCAAGGCACTGCCGCAACTGCACACCTGGGCCCAGCAACAGGCCCAGCAAAGCGGCTACAAGACGGTGGGCATCTACAGCGGCCCGCTGGGCTTTGGCTACAACACCGAGCTCATCGCGAAGAAGAAGCTGGCCGTGCCCAAGACCTGGAACGACCTGCTGAACCCGGCGCTGAAAGGCGAGATCCAGGTCGCCAACCCGGCCAGCAGCGGCACCGCCTACACGATGGTGGCCACGCTGGTGCAGCTGATGGGCGAGGACAAGGCCTTCGACTACATGAAGGCGCTGCACAAGAACATCGCCACCTACACCCGCAGCGGCACCGCGCCGATCAAGGCCGCGGCACGTGGTGAAACCACGATCAGCATCAGCTTCGTGCACGACGGCCCGGGAGAGGCGATGCAGGGCTTCCCGGTGGCCACCATCACGCCCACCGACGGCACGGGTGCCGAGATCGGCTCGATGAGCATCATCAAGGGCTCGCGCAACCTGGACGCGGCGAAGAAGTTCTACGAATGGGCGCTCACCGCGCAGGCGCAGCAGTTCGGCGCCGCCGCCAAGCAGTTCCAGCTGCCCAGCAACAAGGCCACCGCGCTGGACCCGCGCATCCCCGACTTCAAGAGCATCAAGTTCATCAACTACGACTACGCCAAGTACGGCGCCAGCGCCGAACGCCGCCGCCTGCTGGCGCGCTGGGAAAAAGACGTGAACTCGCTGCCACGCTGAAGCGACGCGCGAGCCCCCGATGAACCGCGGCCGGCAACGCGCCCGCAGCGTACTGCTGGCCTGGCTGGCACTGGGCGCGGCAGCCTTCGTGCTGCTGCCCTGGTACTTTCCGCAGAACCTGTCGCTGCTGAAGTCGCTGCCCGGTGTGTTCGGTGGCAGCGAAACGGCCAGCGGGCTGGTGCATGCGCTGCAACACGGCCGGCCCTGGTTGTGGCTGGGCCTGGTCGGCCTGCTGCTGTGTGCAGCCGCCTGGCGCATGGCCGCCGGGCGGGCGCAGGGCTGGACGCTGGTGGCCGGCAGTCTGCTGGGGCTGCTGGGTGTTGTCGGTGGGGGTTTTGCCATCGGCGCCACGGGCTGGTCCTTTGCCATCCTGAACACGCTCTTCGGCGAACTGCCGCAAGGCCAGTTCGGCATCGGCTTGGGCGGTGCACTGGTGCTGCTGGCGCTTTTGATGCTGCTGGGCGCAGGCATCGCGCGCTTGGGCTACTTCCGCGGTGACTTTTTCATCGCCGGCGCGGTGGTGCTGTGCAGCGCGATGCTGATCCTCTTCGTGGCCATGCCGGTGGGCAAGAGCCTGCTGGGCGCTTTCCTGAACGAAGACGGCGCGTTTTCGCCGGCCGCGCTGGGCGAACGCCTGGGCAACGAACGGGTGTGGGGCCTGGGCTGCCTGGCCGGCGGTGTGCGCTGCGGCGTGGCCTGGAACACGCTCTTCCTGGGGCTGCTGACGGCCGCCGGCACCACCTTCCTGGGCACGCTGATCGCGCTGTACGCCGAACGCGGCAACCGGCGCCTGAACAAGCCGCTGAACGTGCTGGCGCTGCTGCCGATCATCACACCGCCGTTTGTGGTGGGCCTGGGGTTGATCCTGCTGTTCGGCCGTGCCGGCCTGGTCAACCAGTTCCTGGAATACGCCTTCGGTATCACGCCCACACGCTGGTTCTACGGCCTTTTTGGCGTGTGGCTGGCGCAGATGTTTGCCTTCACGCCGATCGCCTTCATGATCATGCGCGGCGTCGTGCAAGGCATCTCGCCGAGCCTGGAAGAAGCGGCGCAGACGCTGCGTGCCAGCCGCGTGCGCACCTTCATGACGGTGACGCTGCCACTGCTGAAACCCGGCCTGGCGAATGCCTTCCTGGTGGGCTTCATCGAAAGCATGGCCGACTTCGGCAACCCCATCGTCGTGGGCGGGCAGTACGCGGTGCTGTCGACCGACATCTTTTTTGCCATCGTCGGTGCGCAGTACGACCAGGGCCGTGCCGCCAGCCTGGCGCTCATCCTCACAGGCTTTGCGTTGACGGTGTTTTTCATCCAGCAGCGTGTGCTGGGCCGCACCAGCTACACCACGGTGTCGGGCAAGGGCGACGCCGGGGTGGCCATGCCGCTGCCCGACGGCGTGCGCAAGCTGTGCCTGGGCGTGGCCGGGCCCTGGCTGGCCTTCACGCTGGTGGTGTACCTGTTTGCCTTCATCGGCGGCTTCGTGCAGACCTGGGGCCGCGACTACACCCCCACGCTGAAGCACTTCATCACCGCCTTCGACCTGCAGTGGGGCGAACACGGCCTGATCTGGGCCGGCACGGCGTGGAATTCGCTGTTCACGACGCTGAAGCTGGCGGCCATCGCGGCGCCCATCTGTTCGGCGCTGGGCCTGCTGATCAGCTGGCTTTTGGCACGCACGCAGTTCGCAGGCCAGAAAGCGTTCGAGTTCAGCGCGCTGCTGGCCTTTGCGATTCCCGGCACGGTGCTGGGCGTGAGCTACATCCTGGCCTTCAACGTGCCGCCGTTTGAGTTGACCGGCACCGGCCTGATCATCGTGCTGTGTTTTGTCTTCCGCAACCTGCCCGTGGGTGTGCGCGCCGGGACCGCCAGCTTCAAGCAGCTGGACAAGAGCCTGGACGAAGCCAGCACCATGCTGCGCGCGAGCACCGGCACCACCTTGCGCCGCATCGTGCTGCCGCTGCTGAAACCCGCGCTGGTGGCGGCGCTGGTCTACAGCTTCGTGCGCAGCATGACCACGGTGTCGGCGGTGATCTTCCTGGTGACCGCAGAAAACGAGCTGGCCACCACCTACATCATCGGCCGTGTCGGCAACGGCGACTACGGCGTGGCGCTGGCCTACTGCACGGTGCTGATCGTGCTGATGTCGCTGGCCACGGCGCTGATCCAGTTCCTGGTGGGCGAGCGCAAGCTGGGCCGCAGAAAGTCAATGGCATCGTGAGCACGACATGAGCAGCACCGCCGGCATCGAATTCAGGCAGGTCACCAAGCGCTACGGCGGCAAGGAATCACCGCTGGTGGTGAAGGGCATCGACCTGGTCGTGCCCAAGGGCACGCTGACCACCATCCTGGGCCCCAGCGGCTGCGGCAAGACGACCACGTTGCGCATGATCGCGGGGCTGGACTCACCCAGCGGCGGCCAGATCTTCATCGACGGCCAGGACGTCACCACGTTGGGCCCGGCCGAGCGCAACGTGAGCATGGTGTTCCAGAGTTACGCGCTGTTCCCGCACCTGAGCGTGATCGAAAACGTCAGCTACGGCCTGAACGTCAGCGGTGTCGGCAAGACCGAAGCCACGCGCCGCGCCAAGGCCGCGATGGAGAGCGTGGGCCTGACGGGCTACGACCAGCGCAGCCCCAGTGAACTGTCGGGTGGCCAGCAGCAGCGAGTGGCCGTGGCGCGCAGCCTGGTGCTGGAGCCCAGCGTGCTGCTCTTCGACGAGCCGCTGAGCAACCTGGACGCGCGCCTGCGCCGCAGCATGCGCGAAGAAATCCGCGCGCTGCAGCAGCGCCTGAAGCTCACGGTGGCCTACGTCACCCACGACCAGAGCGAAGCGCTGGCCGTCAGCGACCAGATCGTGATCATGAACGCCGGCCTCATCGCGCAGGCCGGCACGCCGCAGCAGCTGTACGAACAGCCCGACAGCGAGTTTGTCGCCGGTTTCATGGGCGAAGCCATGTTGTTTTCGGGCCAGGCACTGGACGACGGCACGGTGCAACTGGGGCCCTTCATCGTGCGCGCGCGCCGCCCGGTGCGCAGCGGCGCCGTGAAGGTGGCCGTGCGGCCCGAAGCCTGGCTGGTGGTGGCGCCCGGTGCGGCCGCACTGCAAGGCACCGTGGCCAAACTGGCCTACCTGGGCAATGTGCAAGAGCTGACGGTGAACACGACACTGGGCGAGATCTTCGTCGTGTCGCCTGACGTGCAACGTGAGTGGCGTGTGGGCGAGGCGGTGGGGCTGCAGCTGGTGGAGCGCGGCTTGTCGGTCGTGGCGGCTTGACGGGGCTGATGGGCTTGCGCCGCGCGGGAGGGGTGCGCTGTGCGGGGTCGCGCTGTGGCGGTCGGCGCCTTGCGCCGACTTCGCTGCGCTGCTCGGTCCGGGGTCGCGCAGCGAGTCATGCGACGGGGCCATGAACCCGAGCACCGCAAGGCAGTCGCAGCGCAGCGAAGACCGCCCCAGTGAAGCGCCCCAGGCTGCCCGCGCCCGCCTTTGCCGCCCCTATGCTTGCCAGCCGCTCACCGCATCACAACTGCAGCTTCCCGTAAAACACGACCGGCCCCGTCGGCAGACCCGTCGGTGACCCACCCGGCGGTTCCACGCTGACCGCCATGTGGTCGATGCCGCTGCCGCGAATGCCACCTGGCAGGCGCCCGGGCGGCAGCACCGTGGTGCCATCGGCCTTGATGAGGCCCAGCGACTTCGGCGGACCTTCGACCTGCGCCCACCAGAGTTGCAGCACACGGTCGGTCTGCAGCGCCACCTTGGTCAGCGGCACCGCCACCAGCGCACGGCCGTCGGCGCTGAAGCTGGCCACCACGCTGCCGGGTGCGCCGGCGCCGTCGGGCAAGGGTGTGCCGGTGCTCTGCAGCACCACCACCACCGGCGCTTGTGGCGGGGTGGGTTGGTTGACGAGCACCACCAGGCCGACCACCGCCACCATGGCGGCGCCGGACAAGGCGCGCCACAGATCCAGCCGCTGCCACCAGGGCAAAACGGCGGGCGCCGGCCACAGGCGGTTTTCGATGGCCCGCCACACGGCCGGCGACGGGGTTTCGGGTTCAAGCGCGCCGGTCAGCGGCATCAGGCGGTGCTGCCAGTCGCGCACCGCGTTTTGCAGCGCCGGGTGGCTGGGCAGCAGGGTTTCGAAGCGGCGCTTTGCAGCGCCGCGCAGGGTGCCGGCCACGTATTGCGCGGCCAGGGCGTCGGCGAGGGTGGGTTTGCCGTAGTCCATGTCAGTCCCTGCACGGCCGCCCGAAAGGGACTGAGCCCCCTTGGGGGGTAGCGAACGTAGTGAGCTTGGGGGCCATGATCAGACGGCTCCCTTTGTGTCACGAACCGCTGCCCGGTCCAGGCAGCCTTTCAAGGTACTCAGCGCCCGTCGCACCCAACTCTTCACGGTGCCCAGCGGTTCCCGCAACTGCGCGGCGACTTCGGCATGCGACAGGCCGTCGAAGAAGGCCAGTGCCACGCTCTGTCGCTGCGGCGCGGTCAGGTGTTCCATGCAGGCCGACAACTGCCGCTTCTGGCTGGCCAGGCCCAGCAAGTCCAGCGGGCCCGGGCCTTCGTCGGCCAGGACTTCGTTGGCATCGGGGCGGTCGTCGTCTTCGTCGCGGGTGGTGCTTTCCAGCCGCGGTTGCGCCTGGGCGCGGCGCAGGCTGTCGATGGCGCGGTTGCGGGCGATGTGGGTCATCCAGGTCAGCGGCTGGCTGCGGGCGGCGTCGAAGCTGGCCGCGGCCTTCCAGACGGACACGTAGATTTCCTGCAGCAGGTCTTCGGCCAGGGCCCGGTCGCGCTGGATGCGCAGCACCACGGCCAGCAGGTGGCCACTGCTGCGCTCGTACAGGCGCGCAAACGCGGCCCGGTCGCCCAGCCCGGTCTGGGCCAGCAAGTGGGCCAGTTCGTGGCTCTTCTGGGGCCAGTCCTGCGGTTCCACGCGGTTCATGCCCGGTCCCTACAATCTTGCCAATGCCGATCGATCATCAGTTTGTTCTCACGCTGGCCTGCCCCGACACCAAGGGCATCGTGCATGCGGTGTCTGGCCTGCTGTACCAGGCCGGTTGCAACATCATCGATTCGCAGCAGTTCGGCGACCTGGAGGGCGACGATGCCACGGGTTGGTTTTTCATGCGCGTGCATTTCCAGGCGCCCCCACAGCTGGCCAGCGCCGACACGCTGCTGACGCTGTTCGAGCACACCCGCCAGCAGTTCAGCCTGCAGGTGCACATCCACCCGCTGGCCAAGAAGCCGCGGGTGCTGTTGATGGTCAGCCAGCACGGGCACTGCCTGAACGACCTGCTGTTCCGTTTCAGGAGCGGTTCGCTGGCGGTGGACATTCCGGCCATCGTGTCCAACCACCGCAGTTTCGAAAGCCTGGCGGCCAGCTACGACATCCCCTTCCACCACCTGCCCTTGGTGGGCGGCAGCAGCGCGGAAACCAAGCGCGCGCAGGAGCTGCAGGTCGAAGCGCTGATCCACAGCGAGCGAATCGACATCGTGGTGCTGGCGCGTTACATGCAGATCCTCAGCAGCGACTTCTGCCAGGCGCTGGCCGGCCGCGCCATCAACATCCACCACAGCTTCCTGCCCAGCTTCAAGGGCGCACGGCCTTACTTCCAGGCCCATGCGCGGGGTGTCAAGCTCATCGGCGCCACCGCGCACTACGTGACCGCCGACCTGGACGAAGGCCCCATCATCGAACAGGACGTGCAGCGTGTGGACCACACGCTGTCGGCCGAGGACTTCACCGCCGTCGGCCGCGACATCGAATGCATGGTGCTGGCCCGCGCGGTGCGCTGGCACGTGGAACACCGCGTGCTGATCAACGGCCACAAGTGTGTGGTCTTTCGTTGACCGGGCATCTCCGCTGAACCGATGGCCCGCCGACCTGTGCCTGCCGCCACGCTGCTGGGCAGCCCCGACGACGTCGAAGCGCAGTTCTACGAAGCGCTGCAGCGCGGCGACATCGACAAGCTGATGGCCGTCTGGGCCGACGACGACGAGGTGGTGTGTGTGCACCCGGGCGGCGGTCGGGCCATCGGCCCGGGCGCGATCCGCGCCACCTTCGAGGCCATCTTCGCCAATGGCGGCGTGCCAGTGGTGCCCGAACAGGTGCACCGGCTGCAGCACATGGGCACGGCCGTGCATCACCTGGCCGAACGCATCGACGTGGTGAACGAACAGGGCCGGCAGACGGCTTGGGTGCTGGCCACCAACGTCTACGTCAAGACCGCGCAGGGTTGGCGCCTGGCCGCGCACCACGCCAGCCCGGGCGCGCCGCAGGAACCGCCGGTGCTGGGTGTCGACAGGCCCGGCAGCGCGCCCGGCAACACGCTGCACTAGCGGTGCAGGGCTACCAAGCACCGCTGTGGCTGCCGGGTGGCAACCTGCAGACCATCTGGGCGGCGACACGTTCACGCCGGCTGCCGCCCAGCGTTGCCGCCGCGCCGCGCTTCGTGCGCGAACGCTGGCCCACGCCCGACGGCGACTTCATCGATGTCGATCACCTGCAAGGCAGTGGCGACCGTGGCGCACGCCACCTGGTGCTGTTCCACGGCCTGGAAGGCAGCACCGGCAGCCAGTACGCGCAGGCCTTTGCGGCCGTGGCGCAGCAGCGCGGCTGGGCCTACAGCGTGCCGCACTTCCGCGGCTGCAGCGGCGAGCTGAACCTGGCGCCGCGCGCCTACCACTCGGGTGACTTCGAAGAAGTCGGCTGGATCCTGCAGCGCCTGCGCCAGCGCAGCGCCTTGCCGCTGCTGGTGGTGGGCGTGTCGCTGGGTGGCAATGCGCTGCTGCGCTGGGCGCAGGAAGCCGGCGACAGCGCCGCGCAGACCGCCGCCAGCGTGGCCGCGGTGTGTTCGCCCATCGACCTGGCTGCGGCCGGCCGCGCCATCGACACCGGCTTCAACTGGCTGGTGTATTCGCGCATGTTCCTGGCCACGATGAAACCCAAGGCGCTGGCCAAGTGGCAGCAGCACCCGGGCCTGTTCGACCGCGACAAGCTGGCCGCCGCGCGCAACCTGTTCGAGTTCGACAACGTCTTCACCGCGCCGCTGCACGGCTACCGCGACACCCCCGACTACTGGGCTCGCGCCTCGGCCAAGCCGCACCTGGCGCAGATCCGCATCCCGGCGCTGGTGCTGAATGCGCTCAACGACCCCTTCGTGCCGGCCGCCAGCCTGCCCAGCGCTGCCGAGGTCGGCCGTTTCGTCACGCTGTGGCAACCGGCGCAGGGCGGCCACGTGGGTTTTCCGCAGGGCGGTTATCCGTCCAACGTGCTGGCCATGCCGCAGGCGGTGAGCGACTGGCTGCTGGCGCACGGTTGACACGGCGGCAAGTGGAGTACCTTCGCGGCCATGGATGACATCGTCAAGGCTGCGCTGCTGAAATGGCCCCAGGTGCCGCACTGCCACGGCTGGCTGGCACTGGATGCACGAGGCAACTGGTTCATGCGCGACGACCGCATCCAGGCTGCCGGCCCGTTTCCGCAGGTCAAGGGCAGCCGCATCGAACACGAGAAGCTGCGTGAATTCATCGAACGCAACTACGAGCACGACGACAGCGGCGCCTGGTTCTTCCAGAACGGGCCGCAGCGGGTGTACGTGGAACTCGAAGCCGCACCCTGGGTGTGGCGCGTCGGCGAAGCCCCGGGCTGGCCGGTGGTGTCGCACACCGGCCGCAAGGCGCAGGTGCAGGGCAGTTGGCTCGATGAACACGGCCGCCTCTTCCTGCACACCGACATCGGCCACGGCCTGGTGCACACACTCGACATGGGCCTGGCCGCGCAGGCCGTGGAAAGCGGCCGATGGCAGCCGGGCGAGATGGCCTTTGCCGACATGCCGCAGCGCTTTGGCTACGTGATCAGGCCGCAGCCCGGGCGCTGAGGCTTGGAGTGCAGGGCGGCATGGCATGACGGTTGATACGGCGCCGGCCGGCCCGTGGATGCATGCACGTGCCCAGGCCGGGCACAAAAAAGCCGCCTCGCGGCGGCTTCGTGATGTCTGTCGTGACGTCTGCACGGCGGGCCTGTTGGCCCCCTGCGGTTTTCAGTTCGGTGCGCTGGCGGCCGAAGCCGCGGCTGCGGGCGCCTTGGGCTCTTCCATCTTGCCGCCGGCGTTGTTCACCAGGTGCACCACGGCGCGGCCCAGTTCCAGGTCGTTGAATTCACCACCGCCCTGGGCGGCCATCGCGCCCTTGCCCTTGATGACCGAGGCCAGCAGCGCTTCGTAGCCGGTGCTGATGCGCGGTGCCCAGGCCGCGGTGTCGGCGAACTTGGGCGCACCGGCTGCGCCGGATGCGTGGCAGGCCGCGCACTGTGCCGCGTAGACGGCATCACCGGCACGCAGCACGGCGGGGGCCGATGCATCGCGGATTTCCACCGAGCCCACGCGTTGCAGGCGCTTGGCCACGGCCTCTTCACCCAGGCCTTCGCTGCCGGCACCTTCGCGGGCGCCGAAGTCGACGTAATTGACCAGCAGGATGATGGCCACGATGGGCACCACAAAAGATGCCACGATGGCGGCCACCAGTTGCTTGGGGGTGCGGATCGGGCCTTCGTGCGGGCCGTCGTGATCGGCGGGGTTGCTGTCGCTCATGGATTCCTCGGGCTGGCGGTGCCCTGCTCGGGCAAAAACCCCGTGATTATAGAGGGGCCGATGGCAGCGCCGACCGGGTCACCCCGCACCGCGCCAGAGCCTGCAGACCCACGGCGCTAGAATGCGCAGCCCTGCGGAAAGCGACCGTGGTGAAGTGGATATCATGCGGCCCTCCGAAGGCCACGTCGCAGGTTCGATTCCTGCCGGTCGCACCAGATCCTGCGCATATGCGCCGGGCCACGGGCGCGCTTTCGCAGAGCGTCTGCCAACGCACCGACAGCGCAAACTTCGAGTCCTATCCTGAGTTCGGCCATGGCCCCCTGTGACCATGGCACCTCGAAGGACTCGACATGAACCGCTACATCTACCTGGCCATGCCTCTGCTGGCCCTGGGCCTGCAAGCCTGTGACCGTCCCACCGTCGTGAACGTGCCGCCGCCGCCGCCCATGGCCACGCCCGGCCCGCCCGGCCCCCCGGGAGAAACTGGCAACACCGGGAACACCGGGAACACCGGCAACACGGGCAGCACCGGCAATCAAGGCAACCCTGGCACCACGGGGGCCACAGGCGCTACTGGCAGCACCGGCAGCACGGGTTACGACGGCGCCACGGGCGCCACCGGCAAGTCGGGCACCGGCACGACGGTGATCGTGGTGCCCCAGGCCGCATCCGCACCCACCAGGTGACGCCAACCCGGCGCACTGCGCCCGGTTGGCTCGCCCCGTCAGCCTGACCCAGGGCAGGGAAACACGCCGTCACAACTGGCGCCTTCGCTGGCACACTCTTCTGGCCTCGACCTTGCGTGGTGCTTGAGGGGATGTGTTTGTTGATGCGATGGAGGCTGGCCCGCGCTGCGCTGGGGCTGGCATTGGGGCTGCTGCTGTGCGTCTCGCTGGTGCCGGTCTGGGCGCAAGCGCCAGGCCCAGCGGCCCATCTGCCGGCGGCCGCAAGCAGCAGCGCCTCACGCCAGCGCCTGGCCCTGGTGCTGGGCATCGGCACGCTGGGCTCGCGGCCGGTGCTCGATTCAGCCCGTCGCGACAGCGAGGCCGTGGCCGCCGCACTGCGCGCCGGCGGTTTCGAGGTGCTGCTGCACCATGACCTGGACACCAACGCACTGCGCGCGGCGCTGAAGCAGTTTCGCAGCAGCCTGCGTGCCGACGGCGTGGGCCTGATCTACTACACCGGCCTGGCCGCGCAGGTGGACGGCCGCAACCTGCTTTTGCCCAGCGACGTGGCGCTCGGCGACTTCCAGGAACCGTCGGCCACGTCGGCGCTGCTGCGCGCCGCGGGCCTGCCGCTGCAGGAAGCCCTGAACGCGCTGGCCGGTGGCCCCACCGCGGCGCGTGCACTGGTGGTGGACGCCGCCTACCGCCACCCGGCGCTGGCGCGGCTGGTGCCGCCGGGCCTGGCGCGCCAGCGCGTGAACGCCGGCACGATGGTGTTGCTGGGTCATGCACCCGGCGCGCTGCAAGACGTGCCGAGCCTGCCACCGCCGCCTGCCGCACCGAAAGACTTGCGCGAAGCGGTGGCCACGCGCTTTGCCCGTGTCATGGTCGACGCCCTGGGCACGCCGCGCATCAGCGTGCCCGAAGCCCTGCGGGCCATCCGGCTCGCCGTGGCCGACAGCAGCGGCGGGCTGACTCAACCCTTCCTGGCCGGCGAGACCTTCGACAAGGACTACCTGGCCGATGCGGTGCGGCTCGAAAACCCGGGCGCCACGGCGGCGGCCCCGTCAACACCCGCAACACCATCGGTGCCGTCCGGCGCCGCGCCTGCCGCGTCCGCCGCGGTTTCCGCCGCTGCACCTGTGGTCGCGCCTGTGCCCACCGCCGCCGCCTCTCCAGCCTCTTCCGCGTCGGCGCCGACCCCCCAGCGCCCCAGCACCGACGGCCGCACCGCACAAGCGCCAGGCCAGGGCGAGCGGCCAGTGTTCCAGGCACGCGCCAACAGCTTCGGCCACGCCGAGGGCGACACCTTGTCCTACCAGCGTGTGGACACGCGCAAGGACGAACTGCTGACGAGCTACACCTTGTCCATCGACGAGGTGCGCAACGACGGCCACCTGTCGGCCAACGGCGGCCAGTGGCAGCTCGACCCGCAGGGCCGCCTGATGCAGCAGCGTGACGAAGACGGCACCCGCCACCGCTACGAACCGGCACAGGAAATCTGGTGGGCCAGGCCGCAGCCAGGCGAAAGCCGCCCCGTGGCCTTCAAGGAAACGCGGGTGCTGCCCGACCAGCGCGAGGTGCAGATCGAATGGCGTGGCACCGCGCAGGTGGGCAGCGCGCGCCAGATCGAAACACCGGCCGGTGAATTCGAGGTGCTGCCCATCAAGATCACCGGCCAGAGCCGGCAGACACCGGCCACCGGCGCGCCGGGTGGTGGTGCGTTCACCCGCACCGTCTACTACGCGCCCAAGCTGGGCGTGCCGGTGGTCATCGAGATCGAAGACAACGACAGCGGCGGCCGGCCCTTGCGGCGCGAACGCATCGAGCTGATGCACGCGCAGCAGTCGCGCACCGCCAACTGAAGGGCGCCGCCGTGCTCGCCCCGCAGCACCGACCCTGGCGGACACGCTGGCCGATCGTGAACGCCGCCGTTGGCGCCCTGCTGCTGGCCAGCGGCTGCGCGACCGGCCCGTCGGCCGACCGCGACGGCCCGCCCAGCCAGGTGCCACCCGGCCTGCTGCAGGTGCCCGACGCCGAACCGCGTGTCGAGCCGCTGCGCGTGGGCGGCCCCAACAAGCCGTATGTGGTGCTGGGCCGCCGCTACGAACCGATGACCAGCGACCGGCCCTTGAACGAAAGCGGCGGCGCCAGCTGGTACGGCCGCAAGTTCCACGGCCGGCCCACCGCCAGCGGCGAACGCTACGACATGTTCGCGATGACGGCCGCGCACAAGACGATGCCCATCCCCAGCTACGCCCGTGTGCGCAACCCGGCCAACGGGCGCGAGATCGTCGTGCGGGTCAACGACCGCGGGCCCTTTGCCGACGGGCGTGTCATCGACCTGAGCTACACCGCCGCGCTGAAGCTGGGTGTGCTGAACGGCGTGACCCCGGTGCAGGTGCGGCGCATCACCCATGCCGAGATCCGGGCCGGGCGCAACAGCGCAGCGGCCAGCGACGAAGCGAACGACACCCTCGAAGCCCGCCGCGCACGTGCGCTGCTGGAAGGTCTGCACCCCTAGGTCGGCGCTGCAGCGGCCCCACGCCGCGGCTTGATCTGCCGGCGCTTTGCGTGGATGCTCGCCGTCCACCGACAAGAGCTGCCAGGAGACACGCCGCATGGCCACCCAGCCCACCGCCATCACCTTTCTCGTGCCCGGCCAACGCCAGGTCAGCCGCAGCGCCGGTACGGGCGCACCGGCCGACAACGGCTTGCCGGGCCGGGTGAAAGACGCGGTGCGGGTGTCCAGCCGGCGTGCCGGCGGCGACAGTGTGCGGGTCAGTGCGGTGCCCGGCGAAGACGTGGTGCTGCTGCGCATTGCCGGTGGCCCGGCGCTGTTGCTGCACCCTGAAACCGCACGCGACCTGATGCTGGGGCAGGGCACCGCCAAGCGCAGTTCGGCGCCCGCTGACACCGATGACGTGGTGGTGCCGGCACAGCTGCGCTGGCAGGGGCTGGAGCAGGCCGCGCCCACGCGCAGCCGGGGCTTTCTGGGCAATGTGGTGCTGGCGGCCTTCGAGGTCATCACCGATCTCGTCAAGGACAAGGCCGTCGGCTGGGTGGCCGACAAGGTGGTGGCCAAGGTCGACGGCCAGGTCGAAGCCGGTGTCTACGAACTGAATGCCGATTCGCTGAGCGCGCTGAAGGGCAGCGGCCTGAAGCGCACGCAATTGCCGGCGCTGTCCGACCCGGCGAACCAGCCGCTGCTGGTGCTGATCCACGGCACCTTCGTCGACACCTTCAGCACCTTCGGCAAGTTGTGGGCGATGCACCGGCTGCGTGTCAACGAGCTGTTTGCGCATTACGGCAACCGTGTCTACGCACTCGACCACCCCACCGTGGGTGTCAGCCCCATCACCAATGCGCTGACGCTGGTGCAGGCGCTGCCGCCAGGCGCGCGGCTGCACCTGGTGACGCACTCACGCGGCGGCCTGGTGGCCGAGGTACTGGCCGTGGTGTGCGGCCGCATGGCGTCGAAACAGCCCATCGGCAACGACGACTACGCCTTTTTCGACGGCAGCGAACACGACGACACCCGCAAGGCCCTGAAGGCGCTGGCCGCGGCGGTGAAGGCCAAGGGCATCCAGGTCGACCGTGTCGTGCGGGTGGCCTGCCCGGCACGTGGCACGCTGCTGGCCAGCAAGCGGCTCGACGCCTACCTGTCGGTGCTGCGCTGGACCATCGAACTGGCCGGTGTGCCGGTGGTGCCGGCGCTGGTCGACTTCCTGACCGAAGTGGCACGCTGCCGCGCCGACGCCACCAAGCTGCCGGGCCTGGCCAGCATGATCCCCGACACGCCTTTGGTCGACTGGCTGAACGCCAACGAAGAGCCCATTCCCGGCGACCTGCGGGTGGTGGCCGGCGACCTGCAGGGCGACAGCGTCGGCAGCTGGGTCAAGACCCTGCTGGCCGACGCCTACTACTGGACCGACAACGACATCGTCGTGCAGACCAGCAGCATGTACGGCGGTGCGGCGCGCAGCGGTGGCGCCACCTTCTTGCTGGACCAAAGCGGCAAGAGCACGCACTTCAACTACTTCGCCAACGTGCGCACGGTGCAGGCCGTGGTCGAAGGGCTGACGCAGACTTCGCCAGCGGGTTTTCGCACCATCGGGCCGCTGTCGTGGGCCGGCAAGGACTCGAGCGGACAACGCGCCGCGCGACGCAGCAGCGACGACGGCCGCCCGGCCAGCGACAAACCCGCGGTGTTCGTGCTGCCGGGCATCCTGGGCAGCCACCTGAAGGCCGGCGACAAGCGCATCTGGCTCAGCCTGCGGCTGGTGGGTGGCTTGAAAAAACTGGCCTACCAGCCCGACGGCGTCGACGGCGTGACACCCGACGGTCCCATCGGCCTGATCTACGACGACCTGATCGAACACCTGCAGCAAAGCCACGCCGTGCTGCCTTTTGCCTTCGACTGGCGGCGCCCCATCGAAGAAGAAGCCAATCGCCTGGCCGATGCGGTGGAACGCGAGCTGGACGCGCGCAGCGGCAGCGGCCAGCCGGTGCGCATCATTGCGCACAGCATGGGCGGCGTGCTGACACGCACGATGCAGATCGTGCGGCCCAAGACCTTCGAGCGGATGATGAAACGCGAAGGTGCACGTTTCCTGATGCTGGGCACACCCAACGGTGGCTCGTGGGCGCCGATGCAGTGCCTGAGCGGCGACGACACCTTCGGCAATGCGCTGGCCAGTTTCGGCAGCCCGCTGCGCAACCGCCATGCACGCCAGCTGATGGCGCAGATGCCCGGCTTCATCCAGCTGCAGGCCGACCTGCTGGACGTGAAGCTGGGCCTGGACCGCGAAGAAACCTGGGCCGACCTGGCGCGGCGCGACCTGCTGGCGGTGCAAGAGGCCAACTGGTGGCACCGTTCGGCGGGCGAGGCCGGCGACGCGGCCTACGAATGGGGCGTGCCGCCGCAGCGGGTGCTGAACCAGGCGCGTGCGCTGCGCGAAAAGCTCGACGCCCAGCTCGACCCGCAGCGCGGGGGCGTCTTGCGTGCCCATGCCAGCAACATCCTGCTGGTGGTGGGCAAGGCCAAGTTCACGCCCGATGGCTACGAATGGGGCCAAGAAGGTTTTGTGTACCTCAATGCCACCGATGGCGGTGACGGCCGCGTGCCTTTGAGCAGTGCCTTGCTGCCCGGCGTGCGCACCTGGACGGTGGACAGCGAACACGGCAGCCTGCCCGACGTGGGCAAGGCCTTCGAGGCGTATGTCGAGCTGCTGAGCAAGGGCGACACGCAGAAGCTGCCGCGCCTGCAAGTGGAAGGTGCACAACGCGGTGGCGCAGCGGGTGGCGAATTGGCAAAGGCCATCGTGCACGTGCGCAGCCGCCCTTCGCGCGCACGCCCCAGCGCACTGCCGGCCGCGTCCGAACGGCAGGTGATGGAGGCATCGGCCGGGGTGCCCAGCGGTCCGGCCGACCACAGCGGCACACCGCCGCTGAAGGTCAACGTGCTCAACGGCAACCTGAGTTTCGTGCGGGGCACGCTGATGGTCGGGCACTCACGGGCATTGCAGCTCACGGGCACCGAGTACGTGGTCAACAAGCTCGTCTCGGGTGCGATGCAGGACGCGTTGGATGCGGGCCTGTACCCCGACCAGCCGGGCTCGCACCAGCTGTTTGTCAACGACAGCGCCTACCCCGACAACCCGTGGAAGGCACCGCAGCCGGCCAGCGTGGTGGTGGTGGGCCTGGGCGCGGAAGGCAAGCTCACCGAGCGTGACCTGACCCGCACCGTGCGCCAGGGTGTGCTGGCCTGGGTGCAGCGCATGGCCGAAGGCTCCTTGCCAGCGCACACCCAGGGCGCCGCGCCGCAGCCGCAGGCTCCGCTGTCGCTGACCGCCACGTTGATGGGCAGTGGCGGTGCCGGCTTCCAGGGTGGCAACTCGGCGCGTGCCATCGCGTTGGGTGTGCGCCAGGCCAACCAGCGCCTGGCCAGCGTGGCCCGCGCGGGCTGGCCACAGGTGGGCGAGCTGACGCTGGTCGAGCTGTACCTCGAACGCGCCAGCGACGCCTGGCGTGGCCTGCAGATGCTGGCCAGTTCGGCACCCGAGGATTTCGATGTGGCGCCCACCGTGACCAGCGGCGTGGGCCCGCTGAGGCGACAGATGGACAGTGGCTACCGCGGCACCGACTACGACTTCATCACCGCCACCGGCGGTCGCGACAAAAACGTCATCACCTTCCGGCTGGACACCAAACGGGCGCGCACCGAGGTCAACGCCCAGAGCACGCAGGGCCGCTTGCTGCGCGAACTGGTGCGCCGCGCCAGCACCGAATCCAACACCGACCCGCAACTGGGCCGCACGCTGTTCCAGCTGCTGGTGCCGGTCGAGGTGGAACCGTTTCTGGCCGGCACCAGCCGCATGGTGCTGGAGCTGGACGACCAGACCGCGGCCATCCCTTGGGAACTGCTGGACACCCGCGGCGACGAGCCGCAGCAGAAGGACGAGATTCCCTGGTCCATCCGCACCAAGCTGCTGCGCAAGCTGCAGACCGAAAACTTCCGCCAGCATGTGCAGGACGCCAAGTCCGATGACGCCGTGCTGGTCATCGGCGAGCCCAAGGTCGACCTGGACCTGTACGTGTCATTGCCTGGCGCTCGCACCGAGGCCGAGTCGGTGCGCGACGCGCTGCTGGGCTCGGGTGGCCTGCCGGCCGAACGCGTGAAGGCGCTGATCGACGACAACGACGCCACCACCATCATCAACGCGCTGTTCGAACAGAACTACCGCATCGTGCACATCGCCGGCCACGGCGAGCCGGTGACACGCGACGACAAGGGCGAGCTGAAGGACCTGGGCGGCGTGGTGCTGTCCGAAGGCACCTTCCTGGGCCCGCACGAGATCCGCGCCATGCGCACGGTGCCCGAACTGGTGTTCGTCAACTGCTGCCACCTGGCCGCACGCGAAGCCGACCAGACGCTGCGGGGCGGCACGGCTTACAAGGACAACTTCAACCGCGCCGAGTTTGCGATGGGCGTGGCCGACGCGCTGATCGGCATCGGCGTGCGCTGTGTCATCGCCGCCGGCTGGGCGGTGGACGACGTGCCGGCCAAGGTGTTTGCCGAGACCTTCTACCGCGCCATCCTGGGCCGTCAACCCTTCATCGACGCGGTGGCGCTGGCGCGCGAAGCGGCGTGGAAGGAAAACCGCGACAGCAACACCTGGGCCGCCTACCAGGCCTACGGCGACCCCGACTGGGTCTACCGCCGCGGCCCGCACGACACCATGGTCGTGCAGCGCCACAACACCGACGAATTCGACGGCATCTCGTCGCCGCTGGGCCTGGCGCTGGCGCTCGAAGAACAGGCGGTGCGTGTGCGCTGGATGCATGCCGACAAGGTGGGGCAGCGCGAAAAAGTCAGCCACCTGGAAGCGCGCTTCGGCGACCTGTGGGGTGGCATGGGTGCGGTGGCCGAGGCCTTTGGCCTGGCCTATGCTGAAAGTGATGACCGTGACAGCGCCATCCGCTGGTACGAAAGGGCCTTGCAGGCCAACGATGGCAGCGCGTCGATGAAGGCCCACGAACAGCTGGGCAATCTGCTGGCGCGCCGTGCCTGGGGCAAGGCGCAGAAAGCCAAGCCGGGAACACCGGCCATGGCCGCGGCGCGGCAGGAAATCAGCGACGCCCTGCGCAGCCTGCTGGCACTGGCCGGGCTGCAGCCCACGCTGGAACGACACAGCCTGTGTGGTTCAGCCTACAAACGTCTGGCGATGCTGGAGCGCCGCGAAGGCGACGCTGCCGCCGAGCAGGCCGCGCTGGCGATGGCAGCAACGTGTTACGCGCGTGCCGAAAAGATGGCACGCGCCACCGAAGCCCCCGACCTGTTCTACCCTGCGCTCAACCGCATGGCGCTCGAACTGGTGGCCGAGCGCAACAACAGCCGCTGGAAGGGCTTCGACGCCGACGCCACGGCCGCCGCCCGCCGCAGCCTGCTGGACAAGTCACAACAAGACCCTGACTTCTGGTGTTATGCCGGGCTGGTGGAGATCGATGTCTACGAAGCGGTGGCGGCCAAACGGCTGGTCACTGAGGTGGCCGACCTGCTGGCGCGGTATGCCGAACTGCACGGCCGGGTGTCTTCGGTGCAGACCTGGGGTTCGGTGGCCGACAACGCGGCCTTGGTGTTGCTGCCCTACCTGGGCACGGCCAAAGGCGCAGAGAAGGCCGCGGCGCAGCAGTTGCTGGACGTGCTGAACGGCTACGCCAAGGGGGAATGAGGGCGGCAGCCAGGTGGGCCGACCGGCGGCCCGCGCTTCAGGGCCGCTGGCGCACGAAGCAGCTCTTGCGTTCGCCGAAGACCGGGTCACGCCCGAAGGCTTCCACGCTGCAGGGCATGCCGTTGATGGCCCGCTTGGTGACGAAGCGGCCCTTGGCGCCATAACGCACCTCGCCGGCGCCGCTGAAGCGGCAGATGCCCCCTTCGCTGGCGCAGTAGTCCCAGCCAGCGTCGCTGCCGCCACTGAAGCTGTGCTGCTGGTACTCGCAGCGCTTGGGCGTGCCGAAGGCCGGGTCGCCAAACACATCGGCACTGCAGCGCACGGTGTTCACGGCATTGCGGTAGACATACCGGTGCTCCACGCCGTAGCGCACACGCGCGCTGCCATTGAAGCGGCAGGTGTCGCCTTCGCCGCCGCAAGGCACCCAGTTGTCACCACCCGAGCCACCACCACCGACGCCGGGCTGGGCGTTGACGTCGGGGTTGTAGTCGCAAGCCTTCTGCTGGCCGAAGGCGGGGTCGCCAAACTCGTACTGGTCGCAGATGAGTCGGTGCATGCCCACCTTGTAGGCATACCGGCCACCGGCGCCGTAGCGCACCAGCGCCGGGCCCGGAAAGCGGCAGACTTCGTCCTGGCCGGCACAGCGTTGCCAGCCGCCTTGGGACTGGACCTCGACCTGAGCCCATGCCGGCTGCGGCGCCAGGAAAAACAGCGTCACCAGGCCCAGCAGCGCCATCAATGCCCGCGTGGCGACGCGCTGTGGTGTGGCCCGCAAGTGGAATGGCTTCATCGGCTCGCTCCTGGTTTGCGGTTGGCTGCTGGCACGTTCAGCGCCCGCCCGTCACGTCAAGCACCGTGCCGGTGGTGTAGCTGCTGTCGTCGCCCAGCAACCAGACGATGGCCTGCGCCACTTCGTCTGCGCTGCCGGCCCGCTGCATGGGCACCAGCGGCGCCATCTGGGCCGCACGCCCGGGTTGGCCGCCGCTGGCGTGGATGTCGGTTTCGATGATGCCCGGCCGCACGGCATTGACGCGGATGCCTTCTGCCGCCACCTCGCGTGCCAGACCCAGCGTGAAGATGTCGATGGCTCCCTTGGCCGCTGCGTAGTCCACGTACTGCCCGCCCGCGCCCAGCTTGGCCGCCGCCGACGACAGGTTGACGATGACACCGCCGGCACCGCCGTGTTTCGTGCTCATGCGCCGCACCGCTTCACGTGCACACCACATCGACCCGAAGACGTTGATGGCAAACATGCGCTCGATGCGCTGTGCGCTCATCTCGTCCACCCGCGCGGCCACGTCCACGACACCGGCGTTGTTGACCAGGCCGGCCAGGCTCTGCCCCGGGCCCCACTCGCGGTCGAGGGTGGCAAACAAGGCCATCACGTCGGCTTCGACGCCCACGTCGCCCTGCAGCACCAGCGCGCGCCGGCCGGCAGCACGCACGTCGGCGGCCACGGCTTCGGCGGCCGCTGCGTCGCGGGTGTAGTTGACGGCCACGTCCCAGCCGCGTGCGGCGGCCAAACGGGCAGCAGCGGCGCCGATGCCGCGGCTGCCGCCGGTGATCAACAGGGTTTTGTCCATGCCGGGGATCTTATCCCCGGCCCAAGCGGCGATCAGTTCTCGCAGGCCAGGCCGGCTGCCACGGAGGGACAGCTCATGTGGTTGCTCTGCAGGCCGGTGCCATCGCCCAGGCCACCGTAAATGGCCAGCATCTTGTAGTCACTCACCGCCAGGGCCTGCGAGCCGGTGCGCAGGGTCACGCTGCCGCTGGTGGCCGCACCGCGCAGGCCGCTTTCACCCAGGCGGCCGCTGTCACCTTCACCGCACAGCGCGCGGTCGCTGCAGAAGGACAGGCCGTCGACACCGATGCTGCCGCGTGCCACGGTCCAGCTGGCGCTGAAGTTCCAGCTGCTGGATGCCGCCACGGTCAAGCTGCGCAAGGCGGCCCGCGAGCTGTCGTCCAGGCTGGGCCAGGGCAGGCCGGGCAGCGCGGACCAGACCGGCGGCACGCCGGCCACGTCCACCTCGAAGGTGTGGCGTGAGCCCACGTTGAACGGGGTGCTGCAGTCGCTGTTGCCGAAGAGCGCGACGGTGACGCTGCGGCCACCGCGGAAGAAGTTGCGCACCGCCGTGTCGCCCACTTCGCCTTGCGGCAGCATCAACCAGCTGTCGTCACCGGTGCGGGTGAAACCTGCCGCCGGGTCCAGGCTGCGGCTGGCGCCGTCGTGATCGGTGCGCCAGGCCGACAGGCGGCGTGCACCGCCCCCAGCGTGAGGCTTGTAGTAGGCCAGTGTCACTGCGGCACCGGCGCCGTCGCGCTGCGAGACACGGGCGCAGGCCAGACCGCTCAGCGCCGGGATCTCGAAGGCCAGCGCTCGCGAGTAGCTGTCCACCACCGCGCTGCCGTCGACACGCCGGTCACGCTGCACACGGGCGCTGGCATGGATGGCCAAGGGCAGCAGATCACCCTTGAACTTCCAGCCGCTGCCGGTGTAGCTGACGCCCATGCCCTGGCCCACCGCCTCGATGGCGCCGTCAGCGCCCTGCAGCGCGAAGCTGACACCACACACCGGCACGCTGCCGCTGAAGTCGCAGCGGCCGAGCGTGGGGCTCAGGAAACGTGAACCCAGGCGCACGGGTTCGCCGTCGCCACCGCCAAGGAACCCGCACAAGGCAGCGCCGACCGCAGCGGGGCCCACCAGGGGCGCGCCTTCGTCGTCGGAGAAGGTCGCATCGCTGGCCAGCGATGCCGCCAGGCCGGTGGTGGCATCGGTGCAGGTGGCCGCCGTGCGAATGGCAGCGGTCATGTTTTTGAACAGGTCTTCCAGACCGGCCAAGGGCAGTTGGGCCGCGGCGCTGTCGGTGGACAGCGTGCCCAGCGTGGCACTGCCTTGTTCGATGTACAGATTGCCGCTGCCCAGGCGCGGCACGATCTGCACGAAAGGCTGCGCATCAACACCCGTGCTCACGCCCACGGCGTCCAGCACACGGTCGTAGCCGGTGCGCGAGCCTGCACTCAGGGTGCCCGAGACCAGGTCGAAGCTGGCGCTCACGCCAGCGTCGGCCAGCACCGGCGCCAGGCCGGTGCGCAAGGTGTGCTGGGCGGTGGCCAGCGACGTGCTGTTGAGCCCCGCGGCGCTGCCGCTCATCAGGCTGTCGGGGCTCTGGCCGCTGGCCAGCAGCATCACGGCGGTGGTCAGCGGTGTCACGTGGGCGGTGCCAGCGGCTTGGGCCAGCGAGTACAGGCACTGGAAGGTGGCGCCGGTGTACCCGCAGGCTTCCAGTCGCCACGGCGCCGGGCCGCTGAGCGTGACCGCGGGGTAGCTGCCATCGGCAGCGATGGCCACGTCGGCGGCCACCACCGCGCCGTTGGCGTCCAGCACACGCAGGCGGCCGTCGGTCATCGGCGCGCCGACGGCGACGCTGCCGCTCAGGGTGCTGGCCACGGGCGCGGGTGTGACCGGCGCGGCAGGCGGCGCGGCCGTTTCGCCGCCACCTCCGCCACAAGCCGAGAGCGCAAGGCCAGCGGCGAAACACACGGCGGTCAGGTGGAGGGGATGATTCAGCACGGCACCGAATCGGGTCTGGGCAGATGGCATGTTTCGACCTTTCACGGCACGGCTGGCCGCGTGCAGGCAGTGGAGCGGGTGTTTTCCCGGGGCGACGCCAACCCGGTCGGGCGGCATGGTTCGGATGTCGTCCGAATCCCGGGCGGACTTGAGCCGCCCCGACCGAGTACGCCCGAACAACCGTGAACATTGCCAATGCGAGTGAGCAGAACCTGACATGACCGGCGCGCAGATCATCGTCCTGGCCACACCCGTTTTCCTGCTGCTCATCGTGCTGGAATTTGCCGTCGGCTTGGCCCGCGGGCGCAACACCTACCGCCTGAACGATGCACTCAACAGCATCGGCCTGGGCGTGATGAGCCAGGTCACTGGCGTGTTCGGCAAGCTGCTGCGCATCGGTGTCTACACGCTGGCTTTCGAGCACGTGGCGCTAATCCGGCTGCCGGCCGACGCGCTGTGGGTGTGGCTCTTTGCGCTGCTGTTCTACGACTTCTGCTACTACTGGCTGCACCGCGCCGGCCACCGCGTGGCGGTGTTGTGGGCCGCGCACGCGGTGCACCACCAGAGCGAGGACTACAACCTGTCCACCGCGCTGCGCCAGACCAGCAGCGGCTTCCTGCTGGGCTGGTTGTTCTACCTGCCGATGGCGGTGGCCGGTGTGCCGCCGCTGGTGTTTGGCGTGGTCGCACTGATCGACCTGCTGTACCAGTTCTGGGTGCACACGCAGCAGATCGGCAAGCTGGGCTGGTTCGACCGCTGGTTCTGCAGCCCCAGCAACCACCGCGTGCACCACGCGGTGAACGACCGCTACCTGGACAAGAACTACGGCGGCATCCTGATCGTCTGGGACCGCCTGTTCGGCACCTTCGCCGAAGAAGACGACCGAGGGCCCATCGTCTACGGCACACGCTCGCCGCTGCGCAGCTGGAACCCGGTGTGGGCCAATCTGCAGGTCTACCGCGATCTGCTGCTGGACAGCTGGCGCGCCACTTCGTGGGCCGACAAGCTGCGGGTCTGGATCAAGCCACCCGGCTGGCGGCCGGCCGACGTGGCCGTGCGCTGGCCCAAGGCCGATTTCGACATCGCCGCGGTGCAGCGCTACGACCCGCACGTGAGCCGCGCCGCGCTGTTCGCCGCGGCGGGGCTTTTCCTGGCGGTGCTGGGAGCCACCAGCGTCTTCCTGTGGTTTGCCCACCGGCTGAGCCTGGGCGAACAGGCGGCAGGTGCGGCGGGCATCGTGTTGCTGCTGTGGCTGATCGGCGCGCTGACGCAACCGCGACGGGCCACCGCGCCGCCGCAAGCCGCCACGGCCTGAGTGGCCCAACGCGCCGCCAAGGCCCTGTCAGCCGGGCGTCACGCCACACGGCCCAGAATGGGCGGCGGGATCCCAGACGAATCAGCACCCGAGAGAGCACATGGCCAAGGACTTTTCCGAGATGGAGGACAGCAACCGGTCCACCAACCTGAGCATCCACGACGTGTCCGACCCGGCGCGGCGCACCATCTTGCGCGGCGGGCTGGGCGTATCGCTGGCCGGCCTGCTGGGGTCGATGGGTTCGCTCGCGGGCTGCACGACCACGGCCCAGACCACCAGGGCAACGATGGGCTTCAAGTCCGTGCCCGCCGCCAGCGTCGACCGCATCAGCGTGCCCGAGGGTTACACCGCCGAGGTGCTGGCGCCCTGGGGTGAGCCGGTGGGCATCGCCGGCAACATGCCGGCCTTCCGTTTCGATGCCGGCAACACCGCCGCCGAGCAGGCGGTGCAGATGGGCATGCACCACGACGGCATCCATTATTACGCGCTCGACGGTTCGCGCCGCGGCCTGCTGGCGCTGAACCAGGAATACACCGACGAAGGCCTGCTGCACCCCGACGGGCAGCAGCCATGGACCGCCGACAAGGTGGCCAAGAGCCAGGCAGCGCACGGCATCACGGTGATCGAAATCGAGCAGACGGCCCAAGGCTGGCAGATGGTGCGGCCTTCGCGCTACGCGCGCCGCATCACCGCCAACACGCCGATTGCCATTGGCGGGCCGGCGGCCGGCCACGTGCTGATGAAAACCACCGCCGACCCCGAAGGCCGCACCGTGCTGGGCACGCTGAACAACTGCGCCAGCGGCAAGACACCCTGGGGCACCTACCTGTCGGGTGAAGAGAATTTCCACAACTACTTCACTGCCGCCGACACGCCCACGGCACATGAACGCCGCTGGGGCATCCGCAAGGCCACCTGGTACCGCTGGCCCGAACACGACCCGCGTTTCGACACCGTGCGCAACCCCAACGAACCCAACCGCTTCGGCTGGATCGTCGAAGTCGACCCGATGGACCCCAACAGCACCCCAGTCAAGCGCACCGCGCTGGGCCGGGCCGTGCACGAAGGGGCTTGGGTGGCGGTCACGCAGGACGGCCGCGCGGTGGTGTACTCGGGAGAAGACGCACGTTTTGAGTACATCTACAAGTTCGTCAGCCGCGACCGGATTGCACCTGCTGGCAATGGCAAAACAGCGGCACAGGCCAACGCCACGCTGCTGGACCACGGCACGCTTTTCGTGGCGCGCTTCGACGCCGACGGCACAGGACGCTGGCTGCCGCTGGTGCAGGGCCAGGGCCCGCTGACCGCAGCCCATGGTTTTGCCGACCAGGGCGAGGTGCTGATCAAGGCCCGCCAGGCATCGGACGCGCTGGGCGCCACCAAGATGGACCGCCCCGAGTGGGTGGCCATCGACGAGCGCACACGCTGGGTTTACTGCACGCTGACCAACAACACCAGCCGCGGCACTGCCGGTTTTCCGGGTGTGGACGCGGCCAACCCGCGGGCCAACAACCTGATGGGGCAGATCATCCGCTGGAAGGAAGAAGGTGACTTCTCCGGCGAGCGCTTCGAATGGAACCACCTGCTGCTGGCCGGCGACCCGGCCAACGAACGCGCCGAGGCCAAGGGCAACATCCAGGGTGACATCTTTGCCGGCCCCGACACCATCGCCTTCGACGCCCAGGGCCTGCTGTGGATCGGCACCGACACCTCGGTCGGGCATGCGGAAACCCTGCGCATGGGCAACAACCAGTTGCTGGCCTGCAACCCGGCCACCGGCGAGGTGCGGCGCTTTCTGGTCGGGCCGATGCGCAGCGAACTCACCGGCGCCACCTGGACACCCGACGGCCGCACGATGTTCGTCAACATCCAGCACCCGGGCAGCGGTGTCAAACGCGACGGCACCGACAACCCGCGCCTGTATTCGAACTGGCCCGACTTCAGCCCGGTGGGCCGGCCGCGCAGCGCCACGGTGGTGATCCGCAAGCTGGACGGCGGGGTGATCGGGACCTGAGCAACAGGCCAGCGCTCAAGCCTTCAAGCCACGACCACGCTGTTGCGGCCGTCGCGCTTGGCGCGGTACATCGCCTCGTCGGCCCGTTGCAGCAGCGCACGCAGCTCGTGCGGGGGTGATGCCACCAGGCCAATGCTGACGGTCACGCCGCCAGCCAGGGCCCAGTCGTGGCCGGCCACCCGTTCGCGCAGGCGCTCGCAGACCTCGGACGCACGCTGCAGCGGCATGCCCGGCAAGACGATCACGAATTCTTCGCCGCCGTGGCGCGCCAGCACGTCGCCGGCGCGGGTGTTTTCGCGCAGCAGCTGCGCCAGTTGCACCAGCACCTGGTCGCCGGCCGCATGGCCGTGGGTGTCGTTGACCAGCTTGAAGTGGTCGACGTCCAGCAGCGCCAGCGACACCGCGGCCCCTTCCTTGGCCAGCGCCGGCAGCAGTTCGGCGCAGCGGCGTTCCAGGTGGCGGCGGTTGCCCAGCCCGGTGAGCGCGTCTCGCTCGGCGGCGGCGGCGTATTCGGCGGCACGCTGGCGCTGCCAGGCCGCGTCGGCGTGGGCCAGGTCAGCCTGGGCGCGGGCACGGTCGGCTTCGCTGCGGGTCACGAACAGCTGCGACTGCGAGCGCAACTGCGAGGTGGTGCGCTGGCGGTCGATGCGCTCGGCGGTTTCCAGGTGCCGCAGCGCTTCTTCGTACAGGCCCAGCGCGCGGCAGCTGCGGTAAGCCGAGTCATGGGCGCGGATGGCCGTCTGCTGTGGCGCGCCATCCCCCATCTCGGCGATCAGCCCCAGCACCAGCTGGCGTGCATGGCCGGCGTCGCCCGCGGCCAGGGTCCAGTCGGCCAGCGAAGTGCGCACACGCCAGGCATGGGCTTTCAGGCCACGCGAAAGGGCCAACTCCAGTGCTTCCAAGAGCAAGGGGCGCGACGCGTCGACGTCTCCTTGCAGCAGCAGCGTTTCGCCCAGGTTGCCAGGTACGGCCACTTCGTAGGTGTCACCCGTCACCAAAGCCAGCATCGCCAGGGCCCGTTCGCCTTGCCGGCGGCCGCTGGCCAGGGTGTTTTGCAGCTCTTCGTCGGCACCGGTGTCGCGCAGGCGGTGGGCCATGCCCAGGCTGATGGCGCACACGGCATTGGTCGCCACCAGCACGGGGTGGCTGGGCTGGGCCTCGCCATAGGCGGCCAGCGATTCGTTCAGCAGCCGCACGGCCTGCCAGGAGTCGCCCATGCGCTCGATGCACACCGCCAGCAAAAAAGCGGCCGCCAGCGCGTCGTCGGGCGTGCCGCTGTCGCGCGAGAGCTGCGACAGCTCGTGCGCGGCGTCCAGCGCCACGTCGAAGGCGCCGATCTCGCTGGCGCTCAGCGTCATGAAGCGCAGCAGCTCGCGCCGCAATCCCCGCTGCTGCGCTTCGGTCAGTCGCGGCAGCACGAAACGCGACTGCGCCAGCATCTCGGCGTGGCGCCCCATGCGCGACAGGTGGGTGCAGGCCCAGGCCTGGGCCGTGGCCTCGTCCGCGCTGCGCTGCAGTTGGGTCGCCCAAGACAAAGCCCGCCGCGCGGCGCGCAGACCGGCTTCGGGGTTGGTGCCAGGTTCGGCAGCCGCAGCCATGGCAGCGGTCAGCTCGCTGTCCAGCGTCTGGGTGGGGGGTGCGTCGGTCAATGCAGTCAAGGGGGGCCCTCGATCGCTGCTTTCGGCGTTTGCGGGCGGTTCTGAAGCCCGGCCGGGTCTCAGCTGGAGCGAAGCGTGAAGGGCAGCGGTGATTGCGCCGCGAGGAAGGCCGTCACCGCCCAGCTGGCCACGTTCTGCGGCAGGCTGCCCAGGTCGACACGGTCCAGGGTGTCGTGCACCGTGTGGTGCACATCGAAATAGGCGCTGCCGTCCTGGCTGAGCTGCAGCGCGGGCCACTTGAAGCGGCGCATCAGCACCCCGGCGTCCGGCCCCGGCTGGCCTTCGTTGGCGCCTTGTTCGGGCCAGGCCACACCCAAGGGCGCCAGCACTGCCGCCATGCGCTGGACGAGCGGCAGCGCCGGTGGGTCGACGCGGCAACGCATCTGCCACACCTTGCCGGCACCGAAGTCGCTTTCTCCCACCCATTGGTGGGCTTCGTGGCCGTAACGGTCGCCATAGTTGCGCGCGCCATCGAAGCCGTTTTCTTCGTTGCCAAACAACACCACGCGCACCGTGCGGCGCGGTTGCAGGCCCAGCTTGCTGATCAGCGCAGCAGCGGCGCTGACGATGGCCACGCCGGCGCCGTCGTCCTGCGCGCCCTGGCCCAGGTCCCAGCTGTCGAGGTGGGCGCTGATGAGCACCACCTCGTGCGCCAGAGGGCCACGGCCGGGCACTTCGGCCATGACGTTGTGCGTGGTGGCTTCGACGTCGTTGCGGTTGTCGATCTGCAGGGCCAGACGCAGGGCGCTGCCTTGCGCCTGCAGCGCCGCCAGCCGTTCGGCGTCGGGCACGCTCACTGCGAAGGCGGGGATGCGCGGCACGCCGATTTCGTAGCGCATCGCGCCGGTGTGGGCAATGCGTTCGTGGTTGGTGCCGATGCTGCGCACACCAAAGGCCACCGCGCCACGTCGCGCGGCTTCCACAGCGCCCACGGTGCGGGCGGCCACGGCGGCGCCGTAACCGCGGCCGTCGCGTGTGCGCTCGGTCTTCTGGTCGACGATGACGATGCGGCCGCGGGCCCGCGAGGTGTCGGGGCTGCTGCCATCGGCGCGCAGCGCGGCCAGGTCGGGGTACCAGGCGACTTCGGCCTCGATGCCGTCGGCCGGTGTGCCCACGCTGTTGCCCAGTGCCGCCATCACCAGCGTTTCGGCCACCGGCGGCAGCAGGCGCGCCGATGCCGCTCCGCGCACCCAGGTGCGGATGGGAATGGCATCGGCCCGCACCCGGGCCAAGCCCAGCTGCCGAAGCGACTGCTGCGCCCAGGCCACGGCCTGGGCGTCGGCGGCCGACCCGGCCGGCCGCGCGCCGATGCCGGTGCACAGCTCGGTCAGCAGGCGGGCGGCGGTCCAGCGCTGCGTCGCGCAGGCGCTCGGCGGCGAGCAGGTCGGCGGCGTCGAAGCGCGCTTCAGTTTGGGCCGACGCGGAAGTCACGGCACCGAAACACGCCGCCGCGCCGAGCAAGTCGCGCCTGTTCACTTGGCCGTCGGCATCACGAACTCGGCGCCCTTGCCGATGCTGTCGGGCCAGCGCTGCATCACGCTCTTTTGCTTGGTGTAGAAGCGCACACCTTCTTCGCCGTAGGCGTGCATGTCGCCGAAGAGGCTTTTCTTCCAGCCGCCGAAGCCGTGCCAGGCCATCGGCACCGGGATCGGCACGTTGATGCCCACCATGCCCACCTGCACACGCCGTGCAAACTCGCGCGCCACGCCGCCGTCGCTGGTGAAACAGGCCACGCCGTTGCCAAACTCGTGTTCGTTGATCAGTTTCAGCGCCGCGGCCATGTCGGGCACACGCACGCAGGCCAGCACCGGGCCGAAGATCTCTTCCTTGTAGATGCGCATGGCCGGGCTCACGTGGTCGAACAGCGTGCCCCCGGTGAAAAAGCCACCCTCGAAGCCGCTGACCTTGTGGCCTCGGCCGTCCACCACCAACTTCGCGCCCTCTTCGACGCCGATGCCGACGTACTTTTCGATGCGGTCGCGTGCTTCCTGGGTGACGATGGGGCCCATCTCGGCGTCCAGTTCCATGCCGTTCTTGACCTTCAGCGTCTTGGCACGTGCCGCCAGCAAGGGCACGATCTTGTCGGCCACGTCGCCCACCAGCACCGCCACACTGATGGCCATGCAGCGTTCACCGGCACTGCCGTAGGCGCTGCCGATCAGCGCGTCGACGGCCTGTTCGATGTTGGCGTCGGGCATCACCACCATGTGGTTCTTGGCGCCGCCCAGGGCCTGCACCCGTTTGCCGTGGTGCGCACCGGTTTCGTAGATGTACTGCGCGATGGGCGTGGAGCCGACGAAGCTGAGCGCCTTCACGTCGGTGTGCGTGAGCAGCGCATCCACCGCCACCTTGTCGCCCTGGATGACGCTGAACACGCCGTCGGGCAGGCCGGCCTGCCGCAGCAGTTCGGCCATGAAGATCGACGGGCTGGGGTCGCGTTCGCTCGGCTTCAGGATGAAGGCGTTGCCGCAGGCCAGCGCCACCGGGAACATCCAGCACGGCACCATGCACGGGAAGTTGAAGGGGGTGATGCCAGCCACCACGCCCAGCGGCTGGCGCAACGTCCAGTTGTCGATGCCGGTGCTGACCTGGTCGGTGTAGTCGCCTTTGAGCAGCTGCGGAATGCCGCAGGCAAACTCGACGATGTCGATGCCGCGCGAAACCTCGCCCTGTGCATCGGTGAACACCTTGCCGTGTTCGGCAGTGATCATGGCCGCCAGCGTGTCCTTGTGCTGGTTCAGCAGCGCCAGGAAGTTGTTCAGCACCCGGGCGCGGCGCAGGGGCGGCAGGTCGCCCCAGGCAGGCTGCGCCGCGACCGCAGCGGCCACGGCCGCGTTGACGTCGGCCGCGCTGGCCAGCAACACCTGGCGCGCCGGCTTGCCGGTGGTGGGGTTCCACACCGTCTGCTGTCGGCCGCTGCTGCCGGGGTGGCGGGCGCCTGCGATCCAGTGCGGAATGTCGGCGGTGTCGGTGAAGGCGGCGGGTGCGCTCATGGGGACTTTCTCCTGCAGGCAGGTGGCCAAGAAAAGTCCTGCAGTCTAGGCCGTCCAAAAAAAGAACCCGCTGCTTGCGCAGCGGGAGCATGAAAGCTCTCCGAAGAGAGCGTCGTTGGGACGGCAGGCACCGGGCTGACACACAATCTGCCGCTCGGCACCGACGGATGGAAATCTAAGCTGCCGATCACCTCCGACTGCATCCCCCGAACCTGGGGACCCCCTAGTGCAAAGCCCCATGCAGAACACGACGCCCCTGGCCGACGACGACATCGCCGAACTGCAATCGCTGCTGGACGCGCTGCCCAAGCCCCTGCAGCCGCTGGACGTGAGTGCGCTCGACGGCTTCCTGTGTGGCGTGCTGCTGCAGCCCCGCGCCGTGCCCGCCAGCCGCTGGCTGGCCCACGTGGCCGACCTGGACGGCCGCGAAGCCCCACCCGGGCCCGCACGCGACAAGCTGCATGCGCTGGCGCTGCGCCGCCATGCCGAACTGGACCAGGCCATCGGCACGCGCCAGTGGTTCGACCCCTGGGTCTTTCCGGCCGACAGCGAAGCCGACGACGAAGCCGCCGCGGTGGCCGACAGCGTGCTGCCCTGGACCGCCGGCTTTGCCGCCGCGATGGAGATCTTCCCCGAGCTGATGGCCATGGACCACCCCGAGCTGGTGGAACCGCTGGCGCTGCTCTTCATGCACTTCGACCCCGACGACCTGGAAGACGCCGAGGCCCTGGTGGCCATGATCGAAACCCTGGAGCCCCCGGCCGACCTGGCCGAAGCGGTCCAGGACATCGTGCGCGCGCTGATGCTGATTGCCGACGTGTCGCGGCCCCGCGTGGTGGCCGCAGCAACCGGCCGCCGTCCCAAACCCGGCGCCCGACGCCCCGGCATCGCCGGCCGCACACCCCCCGCCCGGAGACCCCGATGAAACACACCGCACTTGTCACGGCCAGCTTGCTGGCTGCGCTGGCCCATCTGGCGGCGCAGGCCGCCGACACCACGCCCGAACCGCCGCCACCTTCACCGTCCTACGCACCTGCGCCACAGCCGCTGGCCGCCGCGCAGGGTCACATCAAGGCATCGCGCTGGGTGGCGGCCATCGACGAGCTCAAGCGTGTCAACGCCACCGGCGACGCCGACTGGAACAACCTGATGGGCTACGCGCTGCGCAAGCAGTCGCGCCCCGACCTGGACGGTGCTCAGAAACACTACGACGCCGCGCTGCGCATCAACCCGCAGCACCAGGGTGCGCTGGAATACGCAGGTGAGCTGGCGCTGATGAAACGTGACCTGGCCACGGCTGAAAAACACCTGGCCGCGCTGTCGCGGCTGTGCAGTTCACCCTGCGAGCCGCTCGACGACTTGAAGGCCGCGGTCGCGAGCCACAAGGCCGCCAACAAGTAGCCGCCTCGCTGAAGTTTCAGGCCGGTGGCAGGGCGCGCAGCGCCATTTCGCGCACCGACAGCTTCAACTGCTGCCAGGCTTCATCGCTGTGCAGGTCCAGCCCGCCAAACAGGCGGATGTGGCGTGCCCGCACCAGCAGGAACTGCACACCGGCCACCAGCAGCAGCGTCAGGCCCTGCATCCAGGGCTCACGTGCCAGCTCGGCTCCGCCCAGCACGCGGGTGGCTTCTTCGCCCCAGCTTTCGCGTTCGGCTTCCAGGATGGCCGTCAGTTCGTTGCGTTGCACCACCTCGGCGGCCAACACCTCCAGCGTCAGCGGCCGTGCCCGCAGCGCGTCGATGAAATGCTCGAAAAATCGCGCGTAACGCTCGGCCGCCGGCAGCGCCAGCAGCGCCGCCGGGTCGTCACCCAGCAGGTCGGCCACCCGGGGCCAGAAACGGCCGCTGCTGCCCCAGGCGCGCAGCAGTTCGGGCAGGCCGCCGAAGTAGCGGTAGATCAGCACCTTGTCGATGCCGGCCTGCTTGGCGATCGCGTTGACGCCAACACCCCCGAAGCCCTCGCGTGCCAGCACTTCACCTACAGCAGCCAGGATGCGGGCTTCGGTGGCCGCGCGGTCACGTGTGGGGCGCGAAGGGGGTGGGCCTTTTGCCGGGCTGGCGGGACTGACCATGGTCCGCATTGTCGTGGGGCCCGCAGCCCGATCAGCTGCGCAGGAAGCTGCCGAGTTCGCGTCGGGGCGTGCGCCGCTGCTCGGGCGCGTAACCGACGCGGCAGAACATCTGCACCACCTGTTCACCGGCCGGTTGCCCCAGCAGCAGCTGGTGCATCTGGTCGTAGAAGGGTTTCATTTCGACGAATTCCTGCGGCGCCTGGCTCATCGGGTGCACCTGCAGGCCCAGTTCGGTGGCCTTCAGGTGCAGCCGCTGGTAGGCGCGGCCGGCGTTGACTTCGGCACTGCGGGATCGGCCAGCGGCCGCGTCCTGCGCCATCGCGGTGCTCAGCCAGACAAAGCCCATGGCCGACAGGCTGTGCTCTTCGAAGCGGCTGAACATGGCCTTGAAGCCGGCGCTGCCTTCGGCCGGCGGCTGGCTGCGGTCAAAGGCACCGATGGCAGCAAAAAGGCGCGGCATCGGGTCGTTGACGCTGATGCCGTCTCGGTGGCGGGCAATCTCTTCCGGGCCGACGCGGGTCAGTTGCAGGCTCTCCATCACCGTGCGCGGGGTCAGCAGTTCCACACGTGCCGACTCCAGGCACAGCGTGCGCAGGGCCGGCAGGCGCTGCGGGTCGACCGTGGCGCCGAACTGCACGCCGTGCACGCTGGCGCTGGTGCGCAAGGCTTCGACGGTTGCCGGGGCCACCGGCCGCGCCGTGTCGTAGGCCACCTTGGCGGTGTGGCGACGAAGCACCTGGGCAAAAAGCGGGTCGGGTGCTGCGCCGGTCGCCTGGGCTGGCCAGCTGAGGCGGGCCACGGGCCGATCGTCCAGGCTGCGCGGTGGGGGCTCGCCTTCGGGAAACAACTGCACCTGCGGGTCGATGCCGCGCTGCCGCAACGCCAGCACCAGGGTTTCCAGGAAGGTACCCTGGCTGACCATGATCTGTCGAAACCACGGGTCTGTTTCGGGAAGCAAGCGCTCACGGTCAACGTACAGTGTGATGGCTTGCGGTTCACGCAGGTCGACCAGCCAGGGCTGCCGGTTGTGTGAATTGGGGGCCAGGATGGCGTGGGCCAGGGCCCACCGGCGCAGCTCGGTTTCTGCAGCCGGCCCTGCCCAAGCGGCGACTGCCTCGGGTGGATAGGCCGAGCTGCACCCCGCCAGCGGCAAGGTGGCAGCAAAGGCGGCACCACCTCCCGCCAGGCGGATGAAGCGGCGTCTGTTCAGCGGCAGGTTCATGCGAACTCCATAAGTCACTTTGTGGTGACTTACGTTAAGTCACCACAAAGTGACTTGTCAAGATTTCGCTGGAATCAGGCGCCGAACACCGCCCTCGCGTGCCAGCCCAGCCCTTGCGCGACGCTGGCAAAGCGGTCGCCGCGCACCTGCTGCGCGGTGGGAAAACAGGCCGAGATGCGGTCCACCAGCGGCGTCAGGCCGGTGGAGCCGCCCGTGAAGTACAGGGCCTGCACCTGGCCTGGCGACACCCCGGCCATGCGGGCGGTTTCAGCCGCCGCCTGCACGATGCGTTCGAGGTCGGATTCGAGCGCGGCCGACGCATCGCGTTCGAGCAGCGTGGTGGCCAGGCCGGTTTCCAGCAGCCCCAGGTCGACATCGGCCCGGCCGTGCAGCGCGACATCGATCTTGGCGCGCTCGGCCGCACCGGCCAGCGCATGGCCCAGCTTCTCTTCCAGTGTCGTGATCAGGCGCGCGTGGTGGCGCGGGTCGGCGTACCAGCTTTTCATGCTGCGCATCTCGGCCAGCCGTGCGGGTGCGTAGACGGTGTTGATCAAATGCCAGGTGGCCAGGTCGAAGTAGATGCCACTGGGCACTTCGCGCGGCGTCTCGCCGGCCTTGGCTGGCCGCAGCGTGCGGTAGCCCAGCAGCGGCAGGATGCAGGCCAGTTCGACATGGCGGTCGAAGTCGGTGCCGGCCAGGTGCACCCCGTGGTTGGCCAGGATGTCGTCGCGCCGCTCGGCACGGCCACGGCGGGCCGGGCCCACACGCACGAGGGAAAAGTCCGAGGTGCCGCCGCCGATGTCGGCCACCAGCACCAGCGCTTCGGCCGTGACCTGGCTTTCGTAGTCCAGCGCCGCGGCGATGGGTTCGTACTGGAAGTGCAGCTCGGTGAAGCCCACCGCGTGTGCCGCTGCGGCCAGCGCAGCCTGGGCCTGGGCGTCACGCGCGGGTTCGTCGTCGACGAAAAACACCGGCCGGCCCATCACCGCACGGCTCACGGCATGGCCGGCTTCGGCCTCTGCGCGGGCTTTCAGGTGGCGCAGGTAGCCGACCACGACATCGCGGTACTTGATGGCGCGGCCGCCGCCGATGTCGGTGCTCTGGTCCAGCAGGTTCGAGCCCAGGATGCTTTTCATCGACCGCATCAGGCGGCCGTCGACTCCTTCCACATAGGCCGCCACGGCAGCCCTGCCGTACAGGCGCTCGGCTTCCAACTGCTGCGGCGGTGTGTCGGCTCGGTAGAACACCGCCGTGGGCATGGTGGGCTGGCCGGGTTCCAGTTCCACCAGACGCACACCACCTTCGGCAACCGGCAGCGCCACCGCCGAGTTGGAGGTTCCGAAGTCGATGGCGACAAAACCCGGGGCACCCTTGCGATCAGCCATGTTTGCCCTTGTGGCAAAAAAGGGGCGCGATTGTAGTCACGCACATCACCTTCTTCTGGTGGCGTGATTTGGCACACGGTGGGCCTGCTGTTCGGTGGGCACGGGACTGTTGATCAAGTGACACTCCTTACCAACGCACACCAGCCGCCGCCCACCGCCCCCCACCGAGAGACGCCCCATGGACAAAGCCACAGCATCCCCTCGCTGGTTCTCCGGCTGGCGCACACCGGTCGCACCGGCGCAGGCAGACCCGGCCGATCTGGGCACCGCCTTTGGCCTGGACATGAGCCTGCTCGACCCTCACCCTGCGCCAGCGCCCGCCAGCAGCGTGTCGCGGCAACCCGGCTGGATGCAACGCCTGACGGCACGCGGCAAGCGCGTGACCTGACGCACACCGGCGCGTTCAAGTCGCGACCGGCACGTTCAGCAGGCGACGGCGCCGACTAGAATTCGGCCATGTCACGTTTGTCCTTCAAGGAGCAAGTGCTCCGCGTCCGGGAGGACGCCATCATTGCCTCGGTCAACCGCCTGCTGGCCGACAAGGGCTTCGACCTGATGACGGTCGATGAAGTGGCCGCCGACGTGGGCATCGCCAAGGCCAGCCTGTACAAACATTTCCCGTCCAAGGAAGCGCTGGCCACCGCCGCCATGGTGCGGCTGTTGGAACGCACACAGGCCATGGTGGACCAGCAGGCGGCACGGGTCGAGGTCTCGGCACGTGAACGCCTGCACGCCATCACCCGCTGGGCACTCGAGGTGCTGCTGTCCGGCGAAATGCCCACCGTGCCTTCACAGAATTCCAGCCTGCGTGCCGAACTGATGGCCAACAAGGCCTACCTGGACGCCATCATGCGGGTCAGCGACGTGCTCGGCGCGTGGATCGTGCAGGCCCAGGCCGACGGCGACATCAACCCCGCCTTGCCGCCCGAGGTGGTGCTGTACACCATCTACGCCCGTGCCTGCGACCCGGTGCCGGCTTTCCTGAAGGCCGGTGGGAACTACAGCGACGCGCAGATCGTCGACCTGGTGCTCACCACTTGTTGGCAAGGCCTGTCCGCCAGTCGCTGAAACCAGCGCGACCCGATTTCGGGTCCGGGTCTCTCGCCCGCTATCGGACCAGCAAGGCCGGCGTGCCGCAGTTGGCCAGCACCTTGGTGGCCACCGAGCCCATCACCAGGTTGGTCAGCGTGCCATGACCGTGTGAACCCAGCACCAGCAGGTCGTAGTCGCCCTTGCGCGCGGCTTCGGCGATGACTTCAGCCGCGTTGCCGGTCTTGGCCACGAACTGGGCGTTCAGGCCCTGCTTGGAGAAGAAGGTGCGGATGGGCTTGAAGACCTTGTCTGCGGTGTCCTGGTAGTAGGCCCTCAGCGTTTCCCGCTCCATCACGGCAGCGGCGCGTGACGGCACCACGGGCACGGCATGCACGACGGTGTACTGGTGGTGCGGGCCCAGCCACTCGTCGTGTGCCGCCAGGTAGGCGAGCATCTTCTTGGTGTAGGGGCTGCCATCGACGGCCACGAGGATCTTCATCGGTCGTTCTCCTGAGTCGCGTGAACCGCGTTGGCCCACGGGCCGAGTGTCGCAGAGCCGACACGCGCACAGGTTTGACGCAGCTCAGACATCGATCAGCAGGCCGGCATCGAAACCTTCGTGCTCGCCCTTGTGCGCCAGGCCACGGGCATTGCACACCACCCGTGACGGCAGCTTGCCCGAGCGAAGCACCCGGTAGTCGTGACGGCAGTGCAGATGCCCGTGCAGCCAGAGGTCGGCGTGCGGGATCAGGTCGTCGTCGGCGTTGCAGAAGCTGGCCGTGCCGGGCTGCTGGCCATATCGTGGGTCGGCACTTTTCAGGCTGGGCGCGAAGTGGGTGATGACCAGCGTCTTGTCCCAGCGGCCCTGGGGCGCGCGGTGCAGTGCCTGTTCCAGCCACTGGCGGCTGCGCAGACTTTCTTCTCGCACCGCGGCAGCGTCGAAAGGTGCGCCGCCGCGTGTCGTGTCCATCAGGCGCAGGAAGTAGGCGGCGGCCCTTTCGGCGCGCACACGCTGCGTGGGGCCGAACAGGTCGAAGTCGCTCCAGCGGGTGGTGCCCAGTACACGCAGACGCTGGCCATCGGCTGCGGTGTGCAGCAGCGATTCGTTTTCCAGAAAGGTGAAACCCAGCCGCGTGCACAGCTCGCGCAGGCCGACCGTGGCCGCGTCGAAGTCGCGGCCGTCGTACTCGTGGTTGCCGGCCACCACCCACACCGGCACCGGCCAGCCGGCAAACCGTTCGTAGCCGACCCACTTGGCGTCGATGTCTCCTGCCAGCACCAGCACCTCCGCACCGGCCGCCGGCTCGGGGTCGAAGGTTTCGGTTTCCAGGTGCAGGTCGGACAGCAGCTGCAGCTTCACGCCGGGGCCACCCAGTCGATGCGGTTGCCATGCGGGTGGCAGTGGGCCAGCAGGATGTCGGCGCCACCGGGCCAGCTTTGGCAGCGCAGTTCGACCCGCAGGTCGGCAGCGGGCGGCTCGAAGCGCAGCCAGGCCAGAGGGGTGTCGACCGTGGCGGCTGCGCCGGCACGGTCCATCTGCAGCCGGATGTCGGCCTGCTCGGCCGCATCGATGTACTGCCACACCACCGAGTGCATCAGCACCGTGGCCTGGCCCGCCGTCTGTTGCGCCAGCTGCTGACGCAGGAAGTCGGCTGCGCCACGGGCTTGCACCCCTAGCTGGCGGTGGGCCATGCAGGCGCGGGCGATGTGGATGGCGGCTTTCAATCGGAGCAGGCGCTCACGCTGGTCGGCCCAGACGAAGGATGCCAGCCGCAGGTCTTCACCGGGGGCCAGCAGGTCCAGCGGCATCGCATCGCAGCCAGCGCGATGCGAAATGTGCAGGGTGGCCTGCGGCGGCGTGGCCCCCGACCATTCGGGCCGCAAGCAGAGTGCCGCTGCCGGGTCGCCCCAGACCCAGGGGCCGCCTTCGGCCTGCAGCTCGTAGCGGTATCGGTCCAGCCACAGATTCAGGCCAGCCGATGCGCCGATTTCCAGCAGACGCAGCGGCAGCCCGGTGTGTGCCGCCACCTGCAGCAGCCCCGGCAGCAAAGCCGCACTGCGCTGCACCTCGTTGGTCTGCGGCGGCTGCGACAGCGCACGCGCCATGTGCGTGCGCTGCTGCTGCCAGGCCCGGCGGATGGCGCTGTCCAGTGCGGTGTCGTCGGGTTCCGCCATGCCCGGCGGCCACAGTTCAGACCAGGGCTGCAACCCCAGCAGCGCCAGGTGATGCAAGCCCGCCAGCCAGCGCAAGGCCACGGCGGCCGACAGCGGGTCAGCGCTCAGCGCCGACAACGTGTCGTGGGCATCGCGGTCTTGCTGCAGCCAGGCCAGGCCGCGTTCCAGCAGCCTGGCGCTGAAGGGCGAAGGCTGCCGGCACCAGGCGGCCTGGCGCTCGAAAGCCGCGAGCAGCGGGCCCGTGTTCAGGCCGCCTGGGCCAGGCGCGCTTCGATGCGGGCCTGGGTGGCCGGCAGCTCCGCGGGCAGGTGGTGTTCGAGCTGCTTGAAAAGCTCGGTGTGCAGCACGAGCTCCTGTTGCCAGGCGGCCTTGTCGATGCCGATGACGGCGTCGAACTGCTGGCGGCTGAAGGTCAGGCCGCCCCAACGCAGGTCTTCGTAACGCGGGCTGATGCCAAACAGGTTGTCCGCGCCCTCGGCCTTGCCTTCGACACGGCCGACCATCCACTCCAGCACGCGCATGTTTTCGCCGTAACCCGGCCAGACGAACTGGCCATCGGCACCCTTGCGGAACCAGTTGACGCAGTAGATGCGCGGCAACTTGGCGCCGGTCTTGCCCAGCTTGTCGCCCAGATCGAGCCAGTGCTGGAAGTAGTCGGACATGTTGTAGCCCATGAAGGGCAACATCGCGAAGGGGTCGCGGCGCACGCTGCCGTTGCCACCGGCCATGGCGGCGGTGGTTTCGCTGCCCATCGTGGCGGCCATGTACACACCTTCGCCCCAGGTGCGGGCTTCGGTCACGAGCGGCACGGTGGTGCTGCGGCGGCCACCGAAGATGAAGGCGTCGATGGCCACGCCCTGCGGGTCGTCCCACTGCGCATCGAGTGCCGGGTTGTTGGTGGCGGCCACCGTGAAACGCGAATTCGGATGTGCCGCCTTGGCGCCGGTTTCCTTGGCGATGGCCGGGGTCCAGTCACGGCCCTGCCAGTCGATCAGGTGCGCCGGCGGGGTGTCGGTCATGCCTTCCCACCACACGTCGCCGTCGTCGGTGAGCGCCACGTTGGTGAAGACCACGTCGGACTTCATCGAGTCCATGCAGTTGGGATTGGTGTGGTAGTTCGTGCCCGGCGCGACGCCGAAGTAACCCGCTTCGGGGTTGATGGCGTACAGGCGGCCGTCGTCGTGCGGCTTGATCCAGGCGATGTCGTCACCGATGGTGGTGACCTTCCAGCCCGGGTAGTCGGCCGGTGGCACCAGCATGCTGAAGTTGGTCTTGCCACAGGCGCTGGGGAAGGCAGCGGCGACGTGGTACTTCTTGCCTGCCGGCGTGGTGACACCCAGGATCAGCATGTGCTCGGCCAGCCAGCCCTGGTCGCGCCCCATGGTGGAAGCGATGCGCAGCGCAAAACACTTCTTGCCCAGCAGCGCATTGCCGCCATAACCTGAGCCGTAGGACCAGATCTCGCGTGACTCGGGGTAGTGCACGATGTACTTGGTGGGGTTGCAGGGCCAGGCCACGTCTTTCTGGCCGGCTTCCAGCGGGGCGCCCACGGTGTGCACACACGGCACGAAATGGCCGTCATCACCCAGCACGTCGAGCGCGCCGCGGCCCATGCGCGTCATCGTGCGCATGCTCACGGCCACGTAGGGGCTGTCGGTCAGCTCGACACCGATGTGCGCGATGTGGCTGCCCAGCGGCCCCATGCTGAAGGGCACGACATACATCGTGCGGCCCTTCATTGCACCCTTGAAGAGGGCCTTGTCGCCAGTTTCCAGCAGCTTGCGCATGTCGGCGGGCGCCATCCAGTTGTTGGTGGGGCCGGCGTCTTCCTTCTTTTCGCTGCAGATGAAGGTGCGGTCTTCGACCCGCGCCACGTCGGTGGCATCGCTGCGTGCCAGAAAGCTGCGTGGGCGCAGTTCAGGGTTCAGCTTCATCAGCGTGCCGGCAGCCACCAGTTGTTCGGTGAAACGCTGGTACTCGGCCTCGCTGCCGTCGCACCAATAGACATCGGCGGCTTCGGTCAAAGCGGCGATCTGCGCGACCCACTCAACGAGTCGGGGGTGATTGACGTGAGCAGGCACGTTCAGGCGCAAGCCTTCCAGGGCGGGACGGTTCATGTTTTCTCCAATCATGGCAATGTCAAAAAGCGGAATTGGGCGAAAGCCGACCGTCCTTGCACACGCTGGATCGACGCTCGCCGAATACCGCAGCACCGCAGCTTGGCGCCGGGTGGGGGAGCGATTGTGGGCGCAATGTAATCAGCCCGTAACCACCGGGTCGAAGGGTGTCATGCAAATAGCGCATGAGGTGATGCACGGCATGGAGTGCCACCCGGGCCGTGGCGGCGCAGGGCTGCCGGTCCCCCATCTGCGGGACCGGCGCAGGCTGGGTGATGATGTGACGAACGCATCGCCATGCACAACAACCGTTCCTATTTACTCCATATCCTCGTTCAAATATCTGCAAATGCCTTTGATTCTCTGGATGGCAGGCGAGACGGTGCAAGCCGGCATCTGCCGCGAGGCCGCAGTCACCTGGGCTCTGAGGCACCAGGCGTAACGCGTGAGTAACGCATCGGATCGAGCATGCGCCATCGGCCGGCGCGTGATTCCTCTGTTGGAAAGCGCGGCGGCAGCCCACCTACCCGGACATCCCTCATGCCCCCTTCGCACACGCCCCGCGCCCCGGAATCCGCCGCTCGACAGAACCTTGCAGACCACTGGAAGCTCGTGCTGGCGCTCGCGGTCGCGCCACTGCTGCTGACGGCTTGCGGCGGCGGCTCGTCACCCGCCGACGCGCCCACCCCGCCGCCCGTGACGCCGGCAGCCCCGAGCATCACCACCCAGCCGGCAGCGGCTGCGGTGCAGGCCGGTCAGACGGCCACCTTTTCGGTCGCCGCCACCGGCAGCGGCACGCTCAGCTACCAGTGGTACCGCGACACCACGGCCATCGCGGGCGCCACCGCAGCCAGTTACACGACGGCGCTGCTCAGCGTGGCCGACAACGGCGCCACCTTCAGCGTCCGCGTCACCGGCACCGGGGGCACGAGCACCAGCACGGGCGCCAGTCTCAGCGTGGTGGCTGCGCCCGTGGGCGTCGCACCCAAGGTCATCCAGCTCAGTGTGTCCGAGCGTGGTTATGCCTTGGCGGTTCGCGCTGACGGCAGCGTGATCCAGTGGGGCTCGGGCATGCAAGGTGGTACCGGCACCGCCGTTGCCGGCACCACGGCACGGCTCATCAGCGGCGTGAACGATGCGGTAGGGGTGAGCACCGGGGACTTCACCTCGGGGGGTGGCAACCGCAGCCTGGTCGTCACCCGCGACGGCAGCGTCTGGGGCTGGGGCCGCAACTGGCGCGGCTCGCTGGGTGTCACCTACACCGGCGACGACAACCTGATCGTGCAAAACGCGACGAAGATCCTGCAGCTCAGCGCTGTCACGCAGACGCTGGCCTGCACTTCGGGCTCCTCGGTCACCTACGCGCTGCGTGCCGACGGTTCGGTGTGGTTGATGCCGGGCGTGCGCAGCAGCAGCGGTGTCGTCACCGCCGCCCCCTTGAACGGCTTGCCGGCCATCGAGCAGCTGGTGCTTGCCGACACCAGCGGCTTCGACTGCACGCTGCTGGCCATCGCCAGCAACGGCACCGTCTGGCGTGCGGTCACCCGGCAAAGCGATTTCGACAGCACCTTGCAGCGCTACACCTTGCTGAACACCGTGGAGCAGGACCTGATCGCGCCGCCGCGGGTCAGCCAGCTGTCTTGCCTGGAAGCCGCCGCCGGCCCGAGCCGCGGGCACTGTCTGGCCGTGACCACCGACGGCAAGCTCTGGGCCTGGGGCCAGAACGACAAGGGCCAGCTGGGCTTGGGTGACCAGGTGTCGCGCACCTTGGCCGCCGAAGTGGCCGGGCCGGCCAACATCAAGAAGGTGCTGGCCGTGCTGGGGTATTCGTTTGCACTGACGACCAGCGGCGAGCTGCATGTCTGGGGCGGCTTCAACGGCAGCAGCATGATGGCGGGCCGGACGAGTTCGGACCTCATCAGCTACTCCGACTTCTGGCGCCCCGGCCTGGCGCCCGGCATCAACAACATCGACGACCTGGCCATCGCACCCTACGGCCAGTTCGTCACGGCGCTGAAGAAGGACGGGACCATCTGGTCATGGGGCATCAATGTCGGCGGTGTGTTCGGCGACGGCACCACGGGCAACGAAACCGGTGTGCCGACGCAGGCGCTTGGCCTGTCCCTGCGCTGAACCCCGGCGCTGCCTGACCGCGCCTATTGCACCACCTTCACCGGCGCCCCCACCTGGGGATCGGGCCCGCCGCCGTACACGCCGTTGAGCAGTTTCAGGTAAGCCTCGGCCTGCGACGTCAGGGGCGACCGGCGGGCCAGTTCGGCAAAACCGCCGCGGGGGTAAGGCACGGTGCGCAGGGTCCAGGGCTGGGCAGCGGCGCGGTCGGCCGCGTTCAGGGCGCGAAAAGAGGACTCGGCCTGCTGCAGCTGCGCTTCGGCACGCTGCAGGGCCGCCGCATCCTTGCCCAGGTACTGCATCAGGTAGTTGCGACTGCCCGGCCCGCTGACCACCGACACCCGCACACCCTGGGCCTGGCCCTGGGCGTTGCGTCGGGTGCCGGCAAAGTGGGTGGCGCTCAGGCCGTTGAAGCTGCGCTTTTCAGTCCTGCCGTCGACCGGCTTGACGACATTGCGGATGATGTCCTCGTGGCTGTTGCCCGCCTGGGCGGGCAACAGGCGCATCACGAGCCCGGCGTCCATGGCGCCATTGACCACGGTGACCGACTCGTCGGCGTTTTGCACCTGCCAGCCCGGCGGCGCGGTGAGCGCAATGCCCAGGTCCTGGTGATAAAAGTTCTGGCCCCGCACCAGCCCTTTGGCGGCGGTGTCGCCGAAGGGCAGGCCTTCGATGGCCTGCAGGTAACGCGCCTGGCCATCATCGTCGTAAGTGCCGGTGTACTTGGCCGCCACCTGCTGGATGTCGGCCAGGCGCTTGTCGTTGCTGGGGTGGCTCGACAGCCAGTTGGCGCCGCTGGGCGCGGCACGGCCTTCGGCCTGGGCCCGGTCGGCGACAAAACGCTCCTGGCGCTTCAGCACCTGGATGACGTCGATCATGTTGCGCGGGTTGTAGCGGGTGCGTGACAGGTACTCGGCACCCAGCTGGTCGGCCTGGGTCTCCTGTTCCCGGCTGTAACTGGCCAGCCGGCCCTGGGCCACGCCCTGGCCGATCTGGCTGGCGGCTTGCGCGGTGCCGCTGACGCCGGTGACACCTTCCACCAGCACTCCGAGCACCGTGGCGGCCATGACGCCGATGCCGGCATTGCGCTGGCTGGTGGCGCGTTGCGCGCCATGGCGGGCGGTGACGTGGCCGATCTCGTGGCCCAGCACGCCGGCCAGGTCGGCTTCGCTTTCCAGGTAGGCCATGATGCCGCGCGTGACGTAGACATAGCCCCCGGGCAGTGCAAAGGCGTTGATGTCGGGGCTGTCCAGCACCGTGAAGGTCCACACCAGGTTGGCGCGGTGCGACTCCTTCGCCAGCTTCTGTCCCACGCCATTGACATAGGCCTGCAGCTTGGGGTTGGCCAGCGCGCCGTACTCGGCCAGCACGGCCTGGTGCGCCTTGCGGCCTTCGGCGATCTCGGTCTGTTCGTCCATCACCGAACGTTCGGCCTGGCCGGTGACCGGGTTGACGACCTTGGTGCCGCAGCCCGCCAGCAGCAGCAGGGACAATGCAGCGGGGGCCAGGCGGACCAGGACGGTGGGGCGGCGGTTCATGGGCAATCTCCTGCGGCGAAGCCCGAGTGTGCCGCCTGTGACGCCACCGCAAGGCCATCCACAGGGTGGGGCCGATTCGGGCATGCTCGGCCACATGAAAGTTCTCCATGTCTGCACCGGCAGCGCCCGCAAAGTCACGATCCAGGGCCGCTCGGTGCTCACCGCCATCGGCAAGCATCCGCGCAGCGGGCCGGTGGCGGTGCAGCCGCTGGGCCTGGCCGGCGACGAGCAGGCCGACCAGACGGTGCACGGCGGCCTGTCCAAGGCCGTCTACGCCTACCCCAGCGAACACCTGCCCTTCTGGCAGACGGTGCGCGGCCAGGCCAGGGCCGCGTTGTGGGACGAGCCCATCCCACCCGGCCTGATGGGCGAAAACCTGCTGCTGCAGGGATTGCGCGAGCAGGACCTGTGGATCGGCGACCGCCTGCTGCTGCCGGGCTGCGTGCTGGTGGTCAGCGAACCGCGCCTGCCCTGCTTCAAGTTCGCAGCCGCGATGGGCTTTGCGCAGGCCGTGAAGTTGATGCAGCAATCGGGCTTCTGCGGCGCCTACCTGGCGGTGTTGGTGCCGGGCACGGTGCAGGCCGGTGA
>LNFM01000861.1_pt1 | contig 71622 bp, 60 predicted proteins | sample 596031 | NCBI WGS metagenome assembly LNFM01 (sample SAMN04254537, study PRJNA301005) | activated carbon metagenome | isolation source: dual media filters at the Ann Arbor, Michigan drinking water treatment plant | place: USA: Ann Arbor
TGCCCTCTCGCACTCGACCGAGGCAGAACAGTTTTCGGAAGCTGCTCCGCACTAAAGACTAGGTCGGACCCTACATCGGCCAACACACTCGCGTTTGGGCGTCGTCAGGAAACACTTCTTGGCGACGTCTCATTCTCTTTGTAAACATAGACGAACATGTCGAAGGCCACGCAACCTGCTCCCATAGAAATTGAACTCAACGAATACTTTGAAGGCTGCACGGATCTCTTTTGTATCCTAGACTTAAAGGGGAACTTTCTTCATGTGAACCCGGCTTGGAAAACAACCCTTGGTTACGAGTCTTCTGAGATGGTGGGGCGTCACTTTAAATATTTTGTTCATCCCGACGACCTCATCGTCTCCAACGAAAAGTTTGAGGACCCTGATCCACCCGACCGCGGTCAATTTAGAAACCGGTACCGTCACAAGCAGGGGCACTACGTGACGCTTTTGTGGTCTGGCCACTACGACAATAAACGAGCCAATGTTTACGCTCACGCTCGGGACGTGACGAAAGAAGCTCTTCGCTCGGCGCTCCTAAGAAGTGTCGCAGCGATTCAAGAAGCTTATTTGAATAATGAAAATCAGCCGCTCAACTTCTTCCGCCAGGTTTTAAAGGAAGTGATTCGAGTGGCGGAAGCCGACGGAGGTTTTATCACCGAACGGCTCGATATAGCGAAACCCGGGAAACCGGGTCGCAAGCCCTACACCATCACAGAAAAGTTTGAGCTTCAGTCCATCGAATCTATCTTGGCTGATTCATCAACCGATGATTCCGTCGTCACACTTCCTCTCACCTACCTAGGAACCACGGTCGCAAGTCTCGGATTGAAGCGCCGAAACCAATTGGATCTGGATAAGTCGGTCATCGACAATTTGAAGCCCGTCATCGAAGCGGCCTCTTCGGTCATTGGTCTTTTTCAAGCGTCCAGACGGGAACAAGAACTGCGCGAGCGCTTTCTTGTCATCGTCGAGAATTTGCCGCTCATGCTGACGGAATTCGGACCTGACAGTCGAGTGACATGGGCCAATCGTTATTACCGTGAGAAAATTGGATGGACTGAATCCGATATTCTTTCTCGCGATGTCGTAAGCGATACCGTGGGAACGCCAGAAGGTGACACGGATGAGCCAGAGCGCGCACGTGAATTTATGCTGTCCGGCAGAACAGAGTGGCAAGACTTTACGATTAAAAATAGCAATGGGGAGTGGTTCCCGTCGACGTGGACGAATGTTCGTCTCAGTGACGGAAGATCGATCGGAATTGGAAAAGATCTCACCGACCGACAAGCGGCGGAAGCAAAAATGATTCAGTCGTCGAAAATGGCCTCTCTGGGCGAAATGTCGGCCGGCGTCTCCCATGAAATAAATAATCCGCTCACGATTATTCAGGGAAGTGCATTTCGAGCCATTCAAAATTTGTTGGATGTCGCAAGCACTTCAGGCACTGCGGCCAAAGACGAGATTGAAGGGGACCTCAACAGAATCATACAAAATTGCGACCGCATTGCCCGCATCGTTCGTGGTCTGCGCGCTTTTTCACGGACGGACGAGCATGAACCCTTGATGCCGACGCAACTTTCGACAGTTATTGACGATGTCCTTAATCTTGCGGCCGAAAGATTTCGCAGTCACTCCATTGAGCTTCTTGTTGATGTCGATGCGACCGTAGTTCTTGATTGCCGCCCGGTTCTTTTGGGGCAAGTTCTTATGAACCTACTCAACAACGCTTTTGATGCCGTGACTGATTCTAAAAGAGCGCCGAAGACTGTTTGCATCAAAGCGAAAACCTCAGCGGACCAGGTGGATATTGTCGTTGAAGACAATGGGCCTGGAATTTCAAGCACAATACAAAGCCGTGTCCTCGATCCCTTTTTTACGACCAAGGATGTCGGCAAAGGGACGGGCCTTGGACTCAGTATTTCGAAAGGCATTATCGACTCGCACTCGGGCAAGCTGCTCTTTGAAACATCTCCGTCGGGGACGCGGTTTATCGTGCAGCTACCGATTCGCCAGCGGGTTAACGAGGGCCTGTGATTCGGACCTCAAAAGCTCGGCTTCAAAGGCTTTCAAAAACTGGTTTTTCTCATTTTCGGCCTTTTTAGTTTTCGTTTCGCTTCGAAAGGCCAGCGCTCGGCGAGCTTCGAGTTTTGAACCAAGGCGAGTTTTTCCGTTGAGATTGGGTGCGACGCGAGACGAGATCACAATTCTCTCAATAATTTCTTCGGGAGAAACTTCTTCACCACGATTTCGGCTCTCAATAATGATGTTTGCGGCCGCTGCGGTCGCAAAGGCCGTTGCTTGCGAAGTCCCCGTCATCACTCCAAACCGATTGCCTGGAAGTGTCGACAGCACGTCTTTTCCGGGCGCCGCCACCGCCACTGACCGAGTTCCGAAGTTACTTGTTGGAAGAATCGCGGCACCCAAACTGTCGATGGCAGTGACCGACAGAATATTCGTCAACTTGTAGTTGGCCGGATAAAATGGCTGACGTTCTGAATTTGATCCTTCATTCCCAGCGGCCGCGACGACCAAGATTCCTTTTCGACTCGCCTCCTCTAGCACGGCCAGTTCCTCGCGACTTGGAACTACTCCGCCGCCAGAGTAGTTGATGATATCCGCCTCCATCGCAATGGCGTATTTCATCGCTTCGATCGAGTTTCTGAGTGCGGCGATGCCATCGATGGTTCGATCGAAATACTTAAGATTCATGAGCTGAGCTTTCGGCGCATGCTCTGCGACAATCCCGGCAATGTGAGTCCCGTGACCGTGGGTATCTAAAATCACACCACTTTCGCGCTCGACGAAATCAAAACCCGTGGTGTCGTCCACATACCCGTTTCCATCGTCATCAAGACCATTGCTAGATTTGTTCTGCCCGAGAGAGTCCCATCCGGACTCACCTCGATTTAGCCATCGATGGGGCTTCAGCCGGCGGTGCTGGGAATCAAAGCCTGTGTCGATAACGGCAACGACGACACTGGCCTTTTCTCTCGTGGCGGGAATCTGAAGCTCAGAAGAAATATTTCGTTTTTGCATTTCCGACCTGATCACTTTGGTGCTGATCATTCTTTGCTTGATCACATTCGAATTTGCGTGCCGCGAGTTTCGTGGCGTTTCACTTTCTAGAGGCCTAGCCATCATTCCGTGACTCACAGCGATGGCGAAGATCGCAACTAACATAAGGCCGGCACAGTGGACACTTCTTGGTACGTCTTTGGTTCGGTTCAAAACATCTACCTTTCATTGTTTGGAGGATGAAAATTCTCAAGATCAGTTAAGCCGACAGCCAATCAAAAGCCCGTCGCGCCCATTTTCGAGACCCCTCGAAAACGAGGTCCCGAGTTCGTCGGTCGTATAAAATGCGAACGGGGTGTATTTCTACACCCCGCTTCATCTCGATTCGAATTTCAATCTGGCTCGTCATCGTCTCAGTGCTTGCTTGCACACCAAGAAGAAGTCGGTCCCGCCCCAAGGCGGTCGTCCGAGTGAGGGATGTAAGCTCATCCGTCTCGGAATTGTAAGTTATCGTCTCATCTTCACCATTTGAATTGCCATCATTTGAACTGCCATCATTTGAACTGATGGACGACAGATTTAGCATCTCGTCGTAAGCCATGCGGGTCGCGACGTCGCGACCGAGGTGCTGTGCTCTCGCTTCGGTAAGAAGACCATCCCGGTACTGATAATGAAGTTCGGGGCCAATCGACCGAATTAAAGCTTCTTCATTTAGGGACTGACTCAGATTTTCAAAAGCTACTTTCCAGATGCGCGGGCCACTTTCAGACATCGCGACAAGCTCCGTCATCCGACCCGCCGAGTTTCGATTTACAAGTATCGATTGGCGATTTTTAGTAATGGCCATTAGCCTTCCGGTGGGATCGAAAAGTTGAGCCTGCCCACTTCCAATGTCTCGGCGAAATCCAGTCGCTGTTCGCTGGACACTTAGTTCGCTACGGCGGTGATCAATGCGGTCCGCTGTTTGTAAGTCGCAACCACGAAGCTCAAGCGATGTCCCCGATACAACGACACGGGCGTCTAAGCTTGAACACCAGCCGATACCAAAGTGCCCGCGGAATATGGACCGCGACGAGTAAACTCTCTGAAGTGTCATCGAGCCGACATTGTCCGTCTCGAAGACTAGGTAGGATCTTCGTAAGGGATCGACTCGTGAGCGGATCGGCTCGGTCGTTTGCGCTTCGGCCAGACTTGTAACGATGACGGCACCTGCGAGGAGGGCCGAAATGAGAATCAGGTTGGTTAATTTTTCGGTAAGGACTTTTTCTAAGAGCTTGTTTCTATTTTCTAGTTTCGTAATCATGGTCTCCTCTTACCTCCATCCCATGAGGCAAAATCGAGACTCTCTAGAAAGGGCCTAAAACTGCTCTCGAGGCCAAGACTCCGTCTAAGCAAAGAAAGAACAGCTGTTAGAGTTGTGACAGCTGCTTTTTCATAGCTAATGATCAGAACTTCGACAGGTGTCGAAGTTCCATGTCATAGCCAGTTTGTTTTTAAAACCTCATTAGACGAATAGGCCGCTAGGCAGCTTTTTGGCTCGAGGGGGTGGCCTCGGCGACGGTCCACTTGTTTCGACCGCTATTCTTAGAAGTGTAAAGGGCGCTGTCAGCACGCTTGATCCACTGATCGGCTGTTTCACCGGATTGAAGCTGAGCCAAGCCCATTGAAATCGTAAATCGAATCTTATTGTTATCGTGCACAAAGACTTCGTTTCTGATTCGAATGAACGCGGCTTCGGCACGAGCCACAGCTTTTGCGACACTATGTTCTTGAAGGATGACCGCAAATTCTTCACCACCAATTCGCGCGACAAAATCAGTTTCCGCATTCCCAAAGCTTTCGGTCAAAAGCCGAACGCACTCTTTCAAGATGAAATCACCGACATCATGTCCATAGGTGTCGTTAATTTTTTTGAAAAAATCGATATCTAAAATGCAAAGTGTGACGTCGGTCTTCGCCACCTCAAAAAGTGTGACGTGCTGCTTGACGTTTTCATCGAAACTTTTTCGATTGAGTGCACCTGTTAAGTGATCGGTTCGCATCGAGCGGTCGGCTTCGATTAATTTCTTTTTCACGGAATCTAAGTTCTTTTTAATATTGCTCATTCGTTTTGTTCGACGCTCGTCCCGTTTGGACGTGTATTCGACGTACGAATCAATAAATTCTCGAGACTTCGTTCGAAGAATATCGATCGACTCACTCTCGACCGCTTCTTTAAGTTCTTTCATGCTTGAATGAACATCTTTATCAGCGACATCTTGAAACCGAGAATCGTCAGCAAGCTGCTCAACGAAATCCCAGAGAATACCTTTGAAGTCCTCAAATGTTTTCCGAACATAAGTGTACTCATCGACGCGGTAGCCAGAAAAAAACTGGCGAAGTCTGAATAGCATTTTTTCAGGATCTGCTTTCGACTTCGGATCGACAAGCTCTCGGGCAAACTCGTCGAAAGTTTCGCGCACTTTTCGAACCGGATGATTTTCGATATCGACCAAGTGCTTGGAATACACATCAATCAGGTAAAGAAGGGTCGCCCGGTCCTCTGAAAGATCCACCTGTTTTTTTCGTTTTCCCGGTTCTTCACTCGAGGTGAAGTTGAGTTGCTCGACCAATTTCTGCACCCAACGCTTCATATGAAATCTTTCTCCCCACATGAGAATCCATCGCGTACGATAAGGATCGTCAGCGACGTTCGTTCTTAACGAACTTTTGACTTATTACCTATCGGCGCAAGCGGGAGACAGCTCAAGACATGTCCGTACGAACCTTATCATTCGCGACCGGACTTTTGACTTTGATGCTGAGCCTCAAATTCGATACCGCATTGGGTGAATCGTTTTATGGTCCTCACATGTCGCCAAGCCTCGACGGACGTCCAGCGCCACAACCATCGACTCCCCCGCTTTGGCAGTTCGGATTTGGTGCAGGAGGTGGGGTTAGCCCTCACTATCCCGCGAGCGATCAATCAAGTCTCCGCTTTTTGGCGTCCCCGACGTTTCGCTACCGCGGCCGTGTCTTAAGATCCGACGATGAGGGAACGCGCGCACGGCTTTTAAAATTCGAAAATTCAGAGGTTGATCTCTCCGGTGCGGCCTCATTTCCCGTCTCAAGCTCTGAAAACGAAGCGCGGCTTGGCATGCGGCAGCTCGACTGGATTGGTGAAGTTGGACCTCGTCTGAACCTTCGCTGGCGGTTTCAAAACCGTAGCAAATTTAAAGGGGATGTTTTGCGACTGACTTTACCGTTTCGCACAGTGGCTTCCTCCGACGGGTCATCTTTGGCCCACCGAGGATTTATTTTTCAGCCAGGCCTCAGTTTCACTCGAATACTTGATGCACCCACATCGTTAAATTCCGAAATTTCAATTGAGCTTGAAACGCGAGTAGCCTTTGTAGATTCAACTCTGGCTGATTACTATTTTGCCGTTGCACCTTCGGAAGTGACAGCAAAGCGACCTGCTTTCGATGGTAAAGCCGGCGTCATGTCGGTCGGCACTGGTCTCACCTTATTTATCGCGCCAAAGAACACAGTCATCAATGAAGGTAGCTCATTTTTCGCGGGCCTCTGGTACGCGAACACGGGATTATCAGCGAATCGCCAAAGCCCTCTCCACAAAACCGATCAGCAATTCTTATTTTTTGCAGGGATCAATATCCTATGGATCAACAGCGACGACACCGAAGGTGACCTCTAGAACCTTCTCTGGAGGCTTTTCTGGCCACTTAATTTTTGATCAGTCGGGGGTTTATTTCAAAACCCATCAGGCTTAACAAAGTACAAACCTTGTGTTCGCCATCCAGAGGGAGTAACTTGCGGCTTGCATGAAACCAAATTTTTCGTTCGAAGATCTGCTCCTTGTTGAACCTCTCAGACTTGCTCTTGAAGAGACCGGCTACACAACCCCGACACCCATCCAGCAGCAGGCGATTCCGCCACTTTTGGAAGGCCGTGACCTCATTGGTTGTGCTCAAACTGGAACTGGCAAAACGGCAGCATTTGCACTTCCGATTCTCAATCGCCTGGCGGCAAACCCCCGTCGTCTGGAACCTCGAAGAACTCGAGTTCTAATTTTGACTCCTACGCGTGAGCTCGCGATTCAAATTTTTGAAAGCTTTAAGACTTATGGAAAACATCTTCGCACGAAGTACTGCGTCGTTTTTGGCGGCGTCGGGCAAGGCCCTCAGGTCAAAACTCTTTCGACGGGCGTCGACATTCTCGTTGCGACTCCGGGGCGCTTACTGGATCTCATCGAACAGCGGCACTTGAATCTTGCAGGGCTTGAAGTTTTCGTTCTCGATGAAGCCGACCGCATGCTCGACATGGGTTTCATTCAGCCGATTCGTAAAGTTATCAAAATGCTTCCTGAACGTCGCCACAACTTGTTCTTCTCGGCCACTATGCCTCCAGATATTCTGGCGCTGGCGTCGACGATGCTGGTCGATCCGGTCCGCGTGGAAGTTACACCAGTTTCGTCCACTGCGGAACGAATCAACCAGACACTCATGAATGTCGATAAAGACAAAAAGCGCGATCTACTTCGCCATGTCCTGAAGGATCCCGCCTTTAAACGCGTGATAGTGTTCACACGAACTAAGCACGGAGCCAACAAGGTCACCGAAGTTTTAGATAAAAATGGAATTCGTTCGGAAGCCATCCACGGAAACAAATCTCAAACCGCGAGACAAAAAGCGCTTGAGAATTTCCGTGCCGGCCGTACACGCGTCTTGATCGCCACCGATATCGCGGCTCGCGGTATCGATATCGATGAGATTTCTCACGTTATTAATTTTGAACTTCCCAATGTCGCGGAAACGTATGTTCACCGCATTGGCCGAACAGCGCGTGCGGGACTCAGCGGAAAAGCGATTTCTTTTTGTGATGAAGAAGAACGAGCTTACTTGCGAGATATCGAAAGGCTGATCGGAAAGAAAATTCCGCTCGATACTGATCACCCCTATCACATTCAGTACAACGGTCCCGTTCGCCCGGCTCCGCCCGAACAACGCGGTGGTGGTGGTCGACGTGGTGGCGGCGGAGGAAGGCATCAAGAAGGTCGCTCGGGAGGCCGTCCGCAAGGTGGCGGTCGTTCGGGGGCTCGCTCAGGAAGTCGCGGCGACTCACGCCCTTCTTCTTCGGCTAGCAGCCGTCCGCAGCCCTCAGGTGGTGGCGGACCAAAACCTGCTGCAAACGGCTCAGGCCCACGCCCTGTGTCCGGTGGACCGCGCCCCGTGTCCAATGGACCACGTCCCGTGATCGGCGGACCACGCCGCGACTCGGGCCGCTCGTCCGGCAATCGTTAATCCACAAGCTCGAAGAGCTTCATCTTCACTGGGAATTCGTGAAGGAGGTTGTCCAAGTGCGACTTCGCCAAAGCGTTTCCTTTTTGAATTTTCGTCGCCAGAATTAACTCGTTTTTCATCGAGTGCTCCCAGCCGATGAGCTCGGTCACTCTCACTTTGTACCCGCGAGACTCTAAGAATAGTGCGCGAATCACATTGGTTAAATGAGACCCGAATTCGCGGCGATGAAGGCCGTGGCGCCATAGAGATCGACCCACGGTCGAATTCATTTCTTTTTCTTCGAGAAGTCTTGCGACTTCGGCCTGGCAGCAAGGGACGAGTGCGATGAACTTCGCATCTTTTTTGAGTGCAAATGCAATGGCTTCATCGGTCGCTGTGTCGCAGGCGTGAAGCGCCACGACGGCATCGATAGCTTCGGGAAGCTCCGTATTTTGAGAGGCATCAAGAATCGTCGACTGAACAAACGTCGTTCGATCAAATCCCGAATCAGCCGCAATTTTTCGGCACGTCGCGATCAAATCTTCGCGGGCTTCAATCGCAAAAAGATGACTCTCGTCGACACCTCTCATCCAAAGATCGTAGAGCATAAATCCCAAGTAGGATTTTCCCGCGCCGAGATCAGCGATCGTTTTTAGGCCTTCAAGCTGTGGTGTCAGAAACTGAACCAAGTGCTGAACTTGTTTGAGCTTTCGGCGCGAGTCCTGATTGAGCGCGCCATCCCGTGTGAGAATATGAAGCGACTTTAAAAGATCCATCGATTGGCCGGGCCATAGACTTTTAATCTCGTTAGTATTGGAAACGCTCTTGTTCGCCATAGTGTCGACACCCTACTCGAGTCTTTCTCAATGACTCAATTCAAAAAGTCCGACACCATGAAAGAATGACGGCATCGAAGTTAAATCAAGCAGGTCGCTCCGCAAAAACGATGACTCGAATTCTAATGTTCGGAGGACCCTCCGAAGAGAGATTTGTTTCGGTGGCCTCAGCCCAAAATCTAGCAAGCAGAATGGCTCGCGAAAGCGATCTTCCCTTTTCAGAGCTTTGGTTTGTTACGCCTCAAGGCGAAGTTCAAATTGTTTCAATGGAGACCCTTCAAAGCCACAAGGACCCTTTCAAAACTCAGTTTGATCCGAAAGAAAAAGTCATACTGGGCGCCAGTATGGGTATTGCTATTTCCAAACTTTCGAAAGCGTCTCGCGAATCAACCGTCGCATTCCTTGGATTTCACGGAACCTTCGGCGAGGATGGCCGCATCCAAGGTCTCCTTGAGGAAAACGACATTGCTTTCACCGGAAGCAACTCGTCATCGAGTCATCTTTGTTTTGAAAAAAACCTCGCCAAAGAAGTCGCCGAGAAAAACGGTCTTGTCACAGCGCCTGGACTTTTGTTGTCAGCACCAGCGGGATCACCTACTGATTTTGAAACGTCGATTCTTCCTCGCCTTCGAGATTTTTTCCAAAAATATGGGAAGATTGTTGTGAAGCCTGTGGCGAATGGGTCCAGCATCGGTCTTCATATTATTGGCAATCAGGCGCAGTTTGAAAAAGCCGCCATCGAAATCGGTAAATCTAAATCCATGGGAACTTTTCTTGCTGAAAAGTTCATTGAGGGTCGAGAGCTCACCGTGGGAATCATCGAAAAAAACGGACAGCTTATGGCGCTACCGCCGTCGGAGGTTGTTCTGGGTGCTGGCGGAACTTTCGATTACGATGGAAAATATTTGGGACGAGGCACCACCGAAATTACACCCGCTCAAATCACTCCCTCGGAAGCATTGGCCGCTCAAAAAGCCGCCCTCACAGCCCACAAAGCTTTGGGCTGCTTTGGCTACACAAGAACCGACGTCATCTTGCGCCCTGAAGGCATCTTGTTCATTGAAACCAACACGCTTCCAGGCCTCACCAAAGCCTCCTTCATTCCACAACAGCTTGAAGCCGCGAAGATTTCGATGACAGGCTTTGTGGAAGAGCAGTTGAATCTCGCGCTTCGTCGTGATTAACAAGCGCTTCCTATGGCGAATTCGATACTCCTTGGCAATAAACAAACTGTTCTCCACCTGACCCACGATCTTGAAGTCGTCGCTTCCGAATGGAAGAAAGACGATTTAGCGCCGCTCACAAAGAGTCTCCTGGCAGGCCAATCATCAATAATCATCCAAGAGGGGCACTTCGAAATTCAACTTGATCTTGGGATTCGCACCGACGTTCTTCGTCTCACCAAGGGCCAATCCATGAACATTCCCGCCGGGGCCGCGGCTTCTTTAAAATGCGAATCAACCAATGGACAAACGCTTCACATCAACACTGGCAAAAGCGCCAATCAAGATGAAGATACTGATAAAAATATTAATAGAGATTTTGGTCCACGAAAATTTTCGACGCCAACACTCAGTGACTTAAAAGAGAAATTGAGCCTAGGCCTAAGCTCCGAGCCCAGCAACTGGCGCGACCTCGAAAATAGCTTGCACGAAATTTCAGAGCACTCCGTCTCGACCGCTTCACCCTACTTTATGAATCAGCTTTTCAGCGGAGTGCTACCCGAAACTCTAGCCAGTGAAGCCGTCATCAATCGATTCAGAACCACGCTCGCCACGTTCGAAGCCAGTCCCACATTTACGGCCGTGGAAATTGAAGTGATTGATCAATTGGGAGAACTTGTCGGCTGGAAAAATCAAGAGCGAGACGGCGTTGGTCTTCCCGGAGGAAGCGCCGCGAACTTTATGGCGATCCATTGTGCTCGTCATCTGAAAAGCCCTTTGTTCCGCACGCGCGGACCTCAGGGCGAAAAATTTAAAATTTTCGTTTCCGAATTGGCCCACTACTCGCTTTCGAAGGCCTGTCTTGCCACAGGCCTTGGCACTGATGCTCTTGTTTCAGTTGCCGTTGACGAACAAGGACGCATGAGCGCCAAAGACTTAAAACGAGACATTGAAATTTCTAAAAGTCGCGGTGAAACTCCACTTCTCGTTTGCGCAACAGCCGGCACAACCGTGGCAGGTGCCTTTGATCCGATAGATCAGATAGCAGAACTTTGCGAAGAATTATCCCTTTGGCTTCACGTCGATGCCGCGTGGGGAGGCCCTGCGCTCTTCTCAAGTAAAGCGCGTATCTTGATGAAGGGCGTTCACCGCGCCGACTCTGTGACTTTCGACGCTCATAAATTACTGGGAAGCCGTCTCACGTCGAGTTTCTTTTTGACCCGGCACCGAGACCTTCTGAATCAGGCCAACGATGGCGGCGGAGAGGATTACCTCTTTCATTCGACAACGACCGAGCTCGATCGCGGACGTTCATCTTGGCAATGCGGACGTGGCGCCGATGCTTTGAGCCTGTGGGCTCTTTGGAAACTGCACGGCACCAAAGGCCTTGGAAACTTTGTCGACCGTCTTTTAGCCGTGCGTGACGAAAGTGTTGAGTGGATAAAAAGCGAGCCACGTCTCGCGCTGGTTTTTGAACCTACCTACCTAAATATCTGCGTGAGACTAAAGAACTCGAGCGGAAGCGTAGATAAAAATTCGGCCATCAAAGCCAGAGAAGCCATGAAGGCCGAGGACTTTTCGTTCGTGAACTTCTCTGAAGACAGCGAAGGTTCATTTCTTCGCTTGATCCTTGCGCATCCCAAAATCGACATCCACGTTATCAAAGCCATTCTCACTCGCGCTCTCGAAATCACGAAGTGAGCAGTGCCGCCGCTCGAAGCCATTTCCAGTGACAGTTTTGGGCCTCCACTGGGGTAACTTTCACAAAAGGAAATGCCAAAAGGGGCGAATTACCAGAAGACAAGAGCCCAGGATCCCAGAGAGGCTCCGGCCCCACGATTGCTCACCATGTTCGTGAAGAGCATATGAACAATGTCCCAGAGGTACTGAAGTATGAACGTCATCCCAACAATTCTCCGAGTCCTATCACTTGGCCTTACCATGTTCTTCGCGCTGGGACTTTCCAGCGTTACTGCACAGGCTGGAGTGATTTCAACCACAGAAACGACGGTATCTTACGCGAAAGAAACAATTGCAAAAGCTTTGGGAGAAGACCTCATGCTTCTTCCAGGCTCCATCCAAATTGATGAAAAACAGGCGAAGATCGTGGATCTTGGTGGTCTTGCGCGCTCCGTTGTGGGTCGCGAGAGAAACGAATACTCCGTTCGCTTTAAAGCCGTTGACCGAAGAAACGTACAGTACACCGGCCGAGTCAATTTGACCGTTGAAGCCGTCTCAGATCCGGCGAACTACGATAGGAAAGAAGACAACAACACGACTCTTCGTCTTCAAGACCTCAGCACCCTTCGCAACATCAAAGTTCAACTCTATGGCCACGAAGATTATCCAAAGACCATCACTTTGAAAGAACTGAACTTGAAACAGATCGAAACACGCTAGTAAAGTTTCGCGCATGGCGAAACTTTACTTCCGCTACTCAAGCATGAACGCCGGAAAATCGACGGCGCTCCTGCAAGTTGCCCACAATTACGAAGAGCAAGGTCAAAGGGTTCGCCTTTTCACGGCGGCTATTGACGACCGTTATCAGGTCGGAATGATCACCTCGCGCTTGGGGCCCCAGCGAGAGGCCTCTATTTTTGATGCCACCACGGATTTTTCTGTAGAAGATTTTACGGATCTCGCGTGTGTTCTCATCGATGAGGCTCAGTTCTTAACGCCGCCACAGGTTGCGCAAATTCACAAGTTGGCGCAGGTGCGAAATACGCCCGTCATTTGTTACGGCCTACGGACTGACTTTCGGGGCGAACCGTTTCCTGGCTCAGCCCAGCTTCTGGCCTTGGCTGATGATATCGAAGAACTAAAGAACATCTGCACCTGCGGAAAAAAAGCGACCATGAATATTCGGGTCGACCAACATGGCCGAAGAATTAGAAGTGGCGAACAAATCGTCATCGGCGGAAACGATTCTTACCGTCAGGTTTGTGGACGCTGCTTCTATTCAAATATCTCGTGAAGAACGCGGCCGTCAGAACCTGACGGCGGGATCAGCCCAAGTATGAATGAAAGAGTCGGTGCGATATCGACGATCTCAACGTCTTTTGCGTAGACTCCGGGGCGAGCACCACCACCTGCAATGATCAGTGGCACCGACTGATCGTAGCTATAGCCCGTCATGTGCGTGGCGAACGCTCCTTTTTCTGTCCAAAAAGGTTTTGGGATCAAAACGACATCTCCGCTCACCGCAGGAATATAGGTCTTCATGATTTGTCTTTGAAAACGACCCGGAGGAAGCTTTCGCTCTTCCCAGTCCGTGCGAGTGAAGACCTGATGAACGCCCTCTCTTGTCGGAAGACCTGCTTCATTGGGTTTTAGAATCAACTTCTTTAATACCGTTTCAACTTGCGAGCGGGATTTTTTCTTGTCCGCGAGCACACTGGGCTCAAGATAGAAATTAAAAGCTCCACCGCGCGCAATCCATTCACCGGCTGAACTTTTTCCGAATTCTTTCTCTAAGCCCGCATTAAGCTCAATGAGAAGATCCTTCATGACGAAATGCCCCGCAGGCATACCATCAGCTTTCGCAAGGTCGACGGCCGGCGCTACACCATGATCGCCCGTAAAGACGAAAACGGTATTATTTAATCCAACCGTCTTATCAATAGCCGTCAGAAGCTCACCAACACTTTCATCTTCATACATCGTGAGCTCTTCAAGTTCCAGCGACTGCGGGCCTAAGGCATGTCCTAGAAGATCATGCGAAGAGTAGCTCACACCAAGAAAATCAGGCCCCCGACCCGTTCCCATTTTAAATTCTTTCAGAGCCCGGATGGCAGCGTCCGTCGTAAGTTTCACGCCGTACTGAGTTGCAAATGACTCTTTCGATCCAGCGCTGACCTCGCGGATCATTCCGCGCTTTTCATCAAAGGGCTTTGTGAGTCCTGAGGGCTTTCCCTTCACTGTCCATTTGAAAGTCGTTCCTTTTTCTTTATCCAAAGTTTTATTGAGATCGATGACCCACGGTGGGAGTTCCCCTTTTGGAAGGTAGTATTTGGAAGACACCCACTTTCCCTCTTCAATCCACAAAGCCAAGTCCGCGCGGTGCCCGCCGAGCATGATCGCTGATCGATCTTTGATAGAAACCGTCACGACTTTTGAACCATAGCCCGCGAGCTTTAGTTCATCGCCAATCGTAGATCCAATGAGCCGTTTGGGACTAAGCCCCTCGTTAGGTTTCGAATCTCGACCGACGATAGGACTATTTTCGTCCAATGCGCAGTAGACTGCCGACTTCTTCGAGGCGTCCCACCACGTGTTCAGTGGAATTCCCATTTGATACGGATAGGCACCCGTCACAATCGTAGCGTGTCCAGGGCACGTCATACTTTGGAGCATATCGTATTTTGCGACCGGGAAATACGCGCCCGTTCTCATAAGACGGGTGAGGCCGCCATTTTTTTGAGCCTGAAGTCTTTCTTGAAACCTGGTTAGGAAATCTGAACGACACTGATCGATAACGATCGTGACAACGAGCTTAGGTTTTTTCGAAGCCTGCTTGAGCGCCATGGAACTTTGAGCTGACGCTTTAGAGAGTCCGAAGGCGAAGACCGAAAAGATGACAATAGCCAGCGCACCAAAATTTTTATGTTTCATATTTGGCCAACACTATTTCGCGAGACCCGCGTCAGCCAAGGTTTTTAAGCATCTTTGACAAAGATCTGATGAAACCCGACTCGCCCACTGTCGAGATATCGGCCATCTTTTGGAACTCGACTCGACACACTTAAGCCCCCCCTCGACCCTAGTATGATGTCGAAACAAATCGCATCACCACCGATAAAAAATTCTACGATGTTCCCACGCATTTATAAACTTGGTGGGAAGGTCGCCCTCGGACTGATGCTGACCATCCCAGGATTTTCCAACAGCGCTCACGCCGATTCGTCCTACATCTTGACGGATCTTATGCTTTTACAAAAGCAGAGCATTGAACCCTTGATGGTCCACCGTGAAACTGGGACTGCATTTGCGGCCGTCACCGATCGTCAGCGAAATACGATCGCGCACGAGGCTCACGATCACAACCGTTGCGGTGGGCACGAACTCATCACGTCTCTTCCGCCAGGGGCTAGCCCCGGTCAGGCCCGCGAATTTGCTCAAAATGTCTTTAGCCAGTTGGATCTTCAGCTAGAAAAAGATCGTGATTTCCAAGTTCGTAGGACCAGCGGTATTGGTATTAACCCGCGGCCCGCTTCGCCAAATCCCGCGATCCAGTCCTCGGTCAATGAGGTTTCGGAATCGAACCTCCGCGCGACAGTCGACTTTTTGTCGAAGTACCCTTCGCGCAATCATAAAAGCAAAGACGGAAAAGATGCGGTCATTGCATTTAAAGCTTATGTGGAAAAGACGCTGGCCGGTGCTTCGATCCCATTTTCTGTCGATTTAGTAACTCATTCGTCGACACCGATGAGCTCACTGCGTCTGACGTTTCCAGGACTTTCAAAAAAAGAGGAAGTCGTTATCGCCGGTGGGCACATCGACTCGATCAATAGTTCGTTTTTTGGCGGATCAAAATCGGCTCCAGGAGTTGACGACAATGCGTCAGGCTCGGCCAATATTCTTGAAGCCGCCAGGATTTTGGCCAAAGGACCGCAGCCAGAGAGAACGATCGAAATTTACTGGTATGCGGGAGAAGAAGGAGGCCTTCTTGGATCTTCGGAAATCGCATCCGCTGCGAAATCATCAGGTCGTAAAATCGTCGGTGTCCTTCAACTCGATATGACGCTTTTTCCTGGCGACGGTGAGTTTACATTAGGAAGCATGACGGACTTCACTTCGCTGGAAATGCGGGAACTTCTTGTGACGATAAACCGCGATTACATTGGTGCAAAAATTCTCGAAGACAAGTGCGGCTACGGGTGTTCGGATCACGCAAGTTGGTACCGTAATGGCTTCCCAACTCTCATGCCGTTTGAAGCGACGACAAAAAAAATGAACAAGGCCATTCACACTGACAGGGACGTTGTTTCAACATCTCTCAGTTTCCGCCACTCCGCGATGTTCAGTAAAATCGCGGTCGCTTTCTTGATGACGTTAGCAAACTAGAATTGGCCTAATGTGCCTCTTGGGGCGCCTATCGGACTAACGTTCGATCACAGTAAAGACTCGAGGGCCGCTGCTTTCGGTCGCAATCACATCAAAGTAGTGACGTGAAATTTCAATTCCCGAACTCGTCTCGACACGAACTTGCCACTCACCCGGTGTGTAATTGCTTTTGAAAGCAAATCCGCGAAAACCATCGACTCGACCGCCTTGAACAGACATTGGAATACGGTCACTCGACATCCATTTTCCTTTGGCGTCTTTTTGAAGCCAATGGATCGCGACTTGATCAGTGACTCGAGTTGGCGAGTACACTTGCGCGTAAAAGTAGATTTTGTCGCCAATCTCGGCTCGAAAATCCGAATTGCTCGTCTGCCAAAATTTCCACCAGGTCTTTTCAAACGACAACAGAACCTTGCCGTCGCGCTTTTCGATGCTGTGGTAAATACCCTGCTCTTTCACACTCAGCGGAACTGGCGGAATCCACCCCTGAGAGTAGAACACAATAAAGACCGCCATGACGGAAAGCGCTGGCGCCAGCATCGCGCGGGCTAACAAAAGTCGATCGTTCATCGACTGCATGAGAAGCTTCGCCTGAATCCAGAAAACTAAAATCGTCGAAATGACAGCAAACGTGAACGGAATCCAACCGACGAAGCCGACAAGAATCGGATAAATAATTGAGAAGAACGAGAAGAGACAAATCGCGTAGAGACCGACTTTCGCACTCACTTTGGCTCGTTTTACGATGGGAAGCTCATTGGCCAAGATAAAGGCGATCATCAGCACCAAGAAAACTATACTGCTAAAGAAGGAAGCACTCTTGATATAGAAAAGAGAGTACAAATTCAGGAGGGATCCCAAGCAGAAATGCAGCGCCAGATTCCGCCAAGACCAGACTTTGCGAACCCACTTCCCTGGGCGCCAGCTTCGGGCACGGAACAACAGCTCATAGTGAATCAGTGCCGCGACAACGAGAAGATAGCCAACCTGCTGAAGTATCGCGAAGAGATTGTCTGGCGATTCAAGAAGTAGGATGTCGAAAATAAATCCGCCGACAAAAAATGCGACTTCAAGTCGCTTTTCATGCCGATGGATAAATGCGCGCACGCCCTTCATGCGGTCAGAGCCTTCGGTCAAGTCAGGCTCATTTGCACCGCTATCCGGCGGGATGTTGCTCTCGAGTCCAGTATCGCTGTCGCCAAAATCTTTCATTCCAAAAACTCTGCCCGAGTCGAGTCTCAGCGTCCAGTCTTTCCGAGGCCTCATGGTTGTGATAGAATCCTACGATGCTCAATCCACACGTCTCGATGTTTCACACTGCATTTTCTATTTTCTGTGCGGTCGCGCTTTCAGGCGTCGGCTGCGCCTCTTCGCCGCCATCGGCTGACTACGTCGATCCCGTGGCGCGAGAGAACGCTATTTTTGAGTGCAAAAAAGATTTTCAGGCGAAAAAGAAAGCTCGTTTCGAAAGGCTGCCGCCATTGGTTCGGCGCCTCATGGGCGAAAATCGAATTCTCATCGAGTCTACGGCACCTCCAAAATTGGCAGATCTTCGTAGAGCCATGTCACGTTTCCCACTTCAGGGAGACTCCGATGGGCTTTGGAAATCCGCAGAATCAGCGCAAAACAAGACGGCCTCCGGGTCGGTCCGCCACGTTGACGGTGTCGAAACCGTCTCTTTGATTTTTGGGCAGCCTGGTCGTTCTTTTATTCTTCCGATTTCCTTGCTCGAGAGAACGAAAACAGGGCTGCAAGGGGCGGCCTCAAATGCTGACTTACAAATTCGACCGATCGACGAACACCATGTTCTTGTCAATGCCCGCGCTGGCGATGTCGCGCGGACCTATGCTTTGATTCGCACTTATGCGAGCCAAAGTTTTGCGGAAGAATCAAAAATCATACTGCCTGATTATCCGGTCTACTCACCGGACTTAAACGATGATTCCTGCGAAGATATCTTACGGTAGCCCAATGTAAATTTCGGCCGTTTGATCGGAGTCGAGATCCAAAACTGTCTGCCTAAGTTCCGCTCGGCCCCCGGCGCTAGTCACCGTTTCAAATTTCGAGAGATGAGCCGAACGAGCTGACAAATCAGTCTTGAGGCCGGTGAATCCTTCGGATTTAAGTCGTTTTAGCAGCAACTCAAATCGGTTAGACGTCCATTCACCAAGCTTCGTGGAGCTCTGAAGCTCATCATTCGTGATTTCACTTAAAAAACGGACGCCAAAATCGGTCGCGCCCCGCTCGGCCCAATCGGACATTATCGCAGCACTCTCCTCTGTGTCGCCACGGCCCAACGCCTGAATAATTCTAAACACCTCAGCTCGCCAAATTCGCCGAAACCGGGCTGCTGTTTGACGATCAGAGATCGGCGCGTCCAGATCTCTGGTCGAATCTCTGGTCGAATCTCTGGTCGAATCTCTGGTCGAATCTTTCGCCGCCGGCGTCGCAACACTCGCCCCACCAAGCTCCACAAAATCCACACGGAGGCGGTCCCATTCATCCATCAGCGACGAATCAACCGATTTTAGAATCAGCGCTAGCTCAGTCTCAATCTCTTGAAGCCGTTCATCTTTTATGGCTTCAGGAACCGTGTGAGCGAGTACTTTGTAAACATCGTTTACGGTTCTCAGCAAAACACCTTCACCGCGCTGAAGCTCGTACTCTCGGATGTAGTCGGCGAATCCGTAGCCATTCTCAAGCATTTCGCGAACGATCGACTTGGGCCGAATATTTTCAGCTCCTACCCAAGGGTGCCGATCTACAAACGCATTAAAGGTTTCATAAATAAAATCGCGCAATGGTTTTGGGGCTTCCACCGCCTCGAGCTTCTCTTGTCTCTCTTCAAATTCGACACCATCAGCCTTTAGCTGATGAAACAGAGCCTGCCTTGCGCGATCGGTTTGTTTTCTAATTATCAAATCTGGCGTTTCGACGATCGCTTCACAGAGCGTGAGAATATCTAGTGCGAAAGTCTCACTTTGGGGATCGAGTTCCGAAATGGTGTCGATCAACCACAGCGAGAGCGACTGATGAAGAGAAAAGTCCTTCTGTAAATCAGCGTGAACGGCCAAGGGATCTAGTCCAATGATCTTTCGATCGACCAAACTTCTAAAAAGCTCAAACGCTCGCTTTCTATGTTTTCTCTTAGCGGCTGGACTTTCATGGCTGACCCGAATCAACCGACGTAAAGACCCGCACCCGTCCTCAGGCCGCGAAAGGACGGAAAGAACAAGTCCGTGATCCACTTTGAATCTGGATTGTAGTGCTTCCGGCGTCGACTTTTGCAACTTCTGAAAAGTCGATTCATCCCAGTGGACGAATCCCTTCTCGGGCGGTTTGGACTTCACTATTTTTTTTGCTTTTTTGGGATCGGCCTGAATTTTACGGTCGAGCTTTACGTTTTCGATCACGTGTTCGGGCGCTTGAGCGATGACGAAACCTTTTTCATCAAAACCCCGGCGCCCCGCTCGACCAGAAATCTGATGAAAATCGCGACTCGACAAAATGGCTGTTTTCTCGCCGTCGTACTTACAGAGTTTGGTGAAAAGCACGGTGCGGATTGGAATATTCACACCAACACCCAAAGTGTCTGTTCCGGATATGACTTTAAGAAAACCCTCTTGCGCCAGTCGTTCCACCAAAATTCGATATTTTGGAAGAAGACCGGCATGATGAACTCCGACGCCGTGTTTTATATAGCGGGCAAGTTCTTTTCCGTAAGGAGACCGAAACGGAACATCTTTGATTCGCTCGAGCAGCGCTTTTTTTTGGTCTTTCGATAAAAAGTCGATGCTCATTAAACTCTGCGCTTCATCGGCCGCAAGATTCTGGGTGAAGTTGACGAGATAAATGGGAGCACGGTTCTGCTTCATCAAATCAAGCACAGTTTCTTGCAGCGCTGTTTCACCGCGGTACTCAAACTCCAGCGGCACGGGTCGATCAAGCCCGGTGATGATACGGGTTGCGCGCTGAGTGAGTTCTTCAATACTTTTTTTGAAAAATTCCATGTCGCCAAGAGTGGCTGACATCAATAGAAATCGTGCGTTTGACAGTTCGAGAAGAGGAACCTGCCAGGCCATTCCCCGTTCACGATCCGAGTAGTAATGAAATTCGTCCATGATAACGTCGTCGACTTTAGCAGCGGCACCTTCCGTCAGCGCCATGTTTGCCAAGATCTCGGCCGTACAACAAAGAATAGGCGCATCGCGGTTCACCGCACCGTCACCGGTCATCAGACCAACACTTTCAGCGCCAAAAAGCTTACAGAGCGCCAAAAACTTTTCGTTCACCAAGGCCTTTACGGGGCATGTGTAAACGGAACGCTTTCCCAAAGCCATCGACTGAAAAATTAAAGCTTCGGCAACAAGACTTTTACCACTGCCTGTTGGCGTATTGAGGATGACATTTTCACCCTCAAGTAAAGCCAGCACCGACTCTTCTTGCGCAGGGTAAAGATTCTGGCCAAGAGAGGAAACGTAATCGAGAAAAAGATCTAGAACTAACTCCGATGGATTTTTGCGACTCAAGTCCTCGAATGACGGAAGCCGCTTCAGTAGCGGCCGAACTTCACGCAGAGGCGTCGTCGAAGATTTTTCCAAGGTCACTGAGGATCCGATCTAGCGGCCGAGCCCGGTGTTTTAAGAAACTCCGATCAAGCTGGGCGCGATAACCAACCGCCGTCACCCTTTGAACCTCGATCACTGGACACCTTATCGATCTTAACACCATAAAGGGCAAGGCCTTGTCGCTGTTCGACTCGCACAATCTGACCTTCAAACTTCACAGACGTACGATGGTCGTCGCCAATGGTGCCTTCAATCACGTCACCACTGACCAAAACTCCAGGCGGGATCGCGTTCACTTCACGCAGCAGTAAACCAAACTGATTGTAATTCATTGTTTCGAAATCTACGTGTTTTTGACCAGGCTTTCCTGCTCGGACGGGCATACGGCCGTTGAAACGAACAGCGATACGCTTGGACTCGTCGGCCAGAAGTGCTGCCGGAATTTCTTGTTTAGGAAATTTCTCAACCGAAATGAATCGATCTTCGCTGACGTCGTAAGCCGTGAGGGCACCACCAAAAACACAACCAGTATCTAGATTGATGCGATTTGAGAATCGCTCGGGCTGCTCAGTCGGCGTGTGTCCGTGGACAATGACCTTTTCCCAATTATCCTTGGTGGTCAAAAATGGACCTCGGGTCCACAAGAAGGTCTCGCGATCTAAAACTGTATCGAGCTCATTTAATTTCTTTTTCAGTGGCACGCCCGCATGGACAAAAAAGTGCGTGTCGGTTTCATAGTACAAACGAAGGCCTCGTAGAAAATCGATGTGCGATTGCGGAATGTCGAAAGAGCCACCCGGCCCTGCGTAGTTGGCCAATGTGGTGCTTCCGCCGTTCAGAATAAATAAACCAGAACCGACACTCTCGGGACGTTCGAGGAAGTCGAGAAACATGGCCTCGTGATTTCCCATCAACGCAATAACTTCGCAGCGCTCGCGAAGTCTCACCACAATTTCAATCACTCGGCGCGATTCAGGACCGCGGTCGACATAATCACCAAGGAAAACGATCAGAGTTTCACTATCAATCTTCAAATTCGAAATGAGCGACTCAAGCTCTGCGGCACATCCGTGAACGTCGCCTATTGCATAGACACGTCGCTTGGCGGTTTTCTCGGACTTTGCGTCGTTCGTTTTTTGATCAGAAGAGTTAAAAAAATGTTTTATCATCCATTTTTAGTCTACTGCTCGGCCTCACTTGTTGATAATGAGATTTAAAGACTTTACCGCAAGCTCGACCAAAGATTGGACCCCAGTCATGCTGAGCCGCAAAGCGCGCTTAAAACGCGCCGAAGAGATCGATCGACGTTTGGCTAAACTGTACCCAGAAACACCGGTGCCGCTGGACCACAAAGATCCGTACACTTTGCTGATTGCTGTTCTGCTATCGGCCCAATGCACGGACAAAAGAGTCAACGAAATCACCCCCGCACTTTTTAAACTCGCAAGCCGTCCCCAGGACATGGCCAAGAAGTCCGTTGCAGAAGTGCTTTCGATCGTGCGCCCATGTGGACTTGGACCTCAAAAAGCAAAAGCGATTGTCGGTTTATCGAAAATTCTGATCGACAAGTTTTCTGGCGAGGTTCCACGGACGCTGGAGGAGCTTGAAACTCTTCCTGGCGTCGGTCACAAAACCGCACAAGTCGTCATCGCACAGTCGTTCGGTGTACCAAGTTTTCCTGTCGACACACATATCCACCGGCTTGCAAAACGTTGGAAGCTCACAAAAGGAAATAATGTCATGACGACGGAGCGAGATCTTAAAGATCTCTTTCCGATCGAACACTGGAATCAACTGCATTTGCGAATAATTTTTTACGGCCGCGAATTCTGCACGGCGCGCGGCTGCGATGGAAGCACCTGTCCGCTGTGTTCTGATTTAAAAAAATCAGAACTTAAAGCTCCAAAGACTCCGCCGAAGGTGCCGGCGAAGCCGCGTCCAATCAAGAACTCTCGACCTAAGTCTTGACTATCTGGACCTAGGTTCCATTTTGGAACCTGGTGCTACCCCCTGCCTAAAGAGTGAGCGAGAATTTCTCATCGGAAAACTCGACTGTCGACCCAAGGAAGGGAAACACATGACTCTTAAGTTCAAAGCACCACGGCTGGCGAAAGTACTTCGTACCGCAGCGCTCGTTTTCATTGCGGGATCAAGCCTCTCAATGGCGCACCACTCGCACACTCACACACTCTGCGAAGGTTTTTTGCCAGAGAACGATATGAAGATTCCAGTTGGTTTCAAATCGTTTGCTGTGGGCGCAGCGGGTTTAACCGAAGCGGAATTTAACGGCGTTTTGGACCGCACCGAGCGGATTTTTAAACCCATTATCGCTCAGGCCGGCGGCACTTTTAAAGTGAATCGCTTGTGGTCGGACGCGACGGTGAATGCATCGGCTCAACAAAACGGTCGCAACTGGATCATCAATATGTATGGCGGCCTTGCTCGTCATCCAGCAACAACGGTCGAAGGTTTTGCGCTCGTAGTTTGTCACGAGATCGGACACCACATTGGTGGAGCTCCGAAGGTAAAAGGTTTTCTTGGATTCGGCGGCTGGGCCTCAAATGAAGGTGGGTCTGATTATTATGCGGGTCTAAAATGCTTGCGTGATTTCTTTGCTGAAGACGACAACGAAAAAATTATTTCAGAAGCCTCGGCCGATGGACGTCTCACAAAATTTGCGGCGGGCCTCTGCGATCAACAGTTCGCAAGAGATTCGGACCGTCTTCTTTGCAAACGAACGGCGATCGGCGGCACATCGGTGGCGGGGCTTTTCCAAGCACTACGCAACGAAACTGCGCCTCCTGATTTCGAAAAGCCAGATTCAAGCAAGGTTTCAAAAACCGACGACAAACATCCCGCCACTCAGTGCCGCATGGATACCTATTTGGCTGGAGCCCTCTGCGACGTCGACAAGTCAGTCGCACTCTCAGATAAAGACTACCGTCAAGGATCTTGCGTCGAGAATGTAGCAAAACTAGGGTTTCGCCCCCGTTGCTGGTTTGCGCCCTAAGGTTTTTCGAACTCGAAACTACAATTGGCGAGGGCCGCGATCAGTGGTAGCCTCACCCGATGGTTTCGACGACGTCTGATTCTCCGAACTCGGTTCAAAGTGGGCCCGATTTAAAAGGGCCCGTTCTCAAAGGAATAATCATCGCTCAGCCCTGCGCCCGGGTCTTCGGATCGGGGGCTCGTTTTGTGATGCCGGCGGGCCCGGCGTGGCACAGTCACCGGGTTCAACTTCCCGCCTCGCGCCCTCTTGAGTCCGGAGAAATTCTCGACCAATGGGTCAGCCCCGCGTGGCGCGCCAGCGACGTGCCCCTTACTTTTCATTCAAGTTCCGACATGCTCTCGACGCGAAACATGATGAGCATGATGGATTGGCTCAATGAAGAAGCCGTTGTTCTTCAGTACCTTTTTGACGACGGGCTTTGCCTCACCGCTGGCGAACTTTTGCGCCACCCCCGTGGGCGAACGATCCCACGCCTTCTTCTTCCACTTTCTCTTCAAACCAGAACTGAACTTGAAAACGTAAGTTTCGCCCACCGTCCCACGGGTCTTCGCCCTCAGTGGCTTGTTCATAGCGATCAAACGATTGCATCAGTTTTGATGGCGGCCGAGCGAGTGAATAAGGGGCTATTTGCCGAAGAGGCCGATCCGATCTCTCTTTACTTCACACTTTCGCCCGAGCGAAACGAGCCGCGAGACGCTCTTCGAATCGAAGGCATCGAAATCGAAAAAAGCTCGCTAAAAAAGGCGGCCGATGGATCGACAGAAGTAGCCGCTGACGGCGCAAGCTCATCGAGCGGAAGCATGGGCGGCGTTCTTTGGCGCGTGATCTCGGAAGAAGAGACAGATCACGCTTACAGAGGCGTTGTCCACTTAGAGGCTGCCGCCATCAGCAAAGTCGAAGCCGCTGAAACTTATCGCCTCGATCCCGAGACGCACCGCCTTGTTTTTCACAATTGGCGCGACCGGCTCGAAGGTGTGCGCGCGTTCTTATCATCAAACCTTGGCCCCGAAGCTTCTCGCTCGGGAAGTCGACTGGAAATCAAGGGCCACGGACAGATCCAAGCTTTGATTGAAGAGATTGAGAGTCAGAACAAAGCGGCCGCAAAAGAAGCTTCCAAAGCCGGAAACGAAGAGTCCGCTCGGTCTACGGCTCATCTTGACCGAATCGTGGTTGAACCAAAAACAGTGCGCGTTGCCGCCGCGCACTTGCGCCCTGAACTATCAGTGACGAGCGATGGAACCTTCCGAATGAAGTTTCATTTGGGCTCCGAGCTCGACGGACGAGACCTTGAAGCCCACGGTCTTCCGCAAGCGCTTCACTACGTCGTGCATCTTCTGCAGTCAGGCCTTGGAGCAACGACGGGCCTAGCCAATGTTCAGCTCGCCCACGGCCGACGAGGCCCAAAACGTGAACGAGATCTTAAGCTTCTTCGTCACGTTGGGTTTGCGACATTACTTTTTTATGAGAGCGTTTCGTTTGCGTTGAAACTTCCGTCGTCCGATGGCGACGTTGTCGAATCCTTCAGCGAAGTGCGCGCGCGACTTTTCAGAAAATTCGCATCCTTTCTTTCAAAAGGCGATTCCTGGAATCCCGCCGAATCGACCGAGCCCACTGTCACTCTCGATACTTTACTTTCAGATGGCGTTGTGAGCCTTTTAGAGGGGCTCATGCATCAGATTATTGAAGATGCCAAAGAGCGCCGCGAGACACGGCTGTTCCTTCCCGCAGGCGAACTTCGTTTGAAAGGCCTTAGTGAATCCATCATGCAGCTTTTCCGCGCGATGCTGGCCGATCTTGCGCGCGAAACCGAGGGAAGCTGCTTCACGAAAGTCCGCGGAACTTGGTTTGAGTCGTTCACAAATAAACGTGACGGTTTCAATCGCGAAGATCTTGTCGTTCGAGAAATCGTTTCCCCAGAAGTCGATCATCAGCGCATCTACACCCCTGGCATCAATGAACGCTTCGTTCTGCCAACCGCGAAACTTCCTCCGCGCGGCGCTCACTTCCTAGCCTTGGCCCACGCAGGCTTTGACCTCACTATCGATGGAAAGTCGGTCGAGCTTGTTAAAGAGGGTGAGTTCCGACCTGAATTTACTCTGAAGGAAGAATTCTCGGACACGCGCCTAGAGAGCCTTCCCTTAGGAAATCGAAAAATCGATTGGTTCGAACTTCATCCGCGATTCTTTTTCCGCGGCCAAGAGCTTTCGCCCGATGAAGCTATTCGCCTTTCGCGAGAAGGCATTATCGAGCACGATGGTCGCTTTTTCCTTCTGGAACCCAAAGAGCTTCCCAACTTAAAGCGTCTCACTCGGTTTTGGGAAAGCCTGCATGGCGACAGCCAAGGCGCACTGGGCTCAAAGAAACGAAGAAAAACAGAAGACACTTTCTTTCAGCTGCCACGCTCGCGTTCGCTGGAACTTCTGGCCCTTCGAGCGTCCGGCGTTGAAATTCAAGGTGGACCGAAGTGGCAAGCGATCTGCAGTTTTTACGACTCGCTGGACGGTGAAAGAGATCCGTTGGTTTTACCGGATAGCTTTAAAGCGACTCTTCAGCCTTACCAGGAAACTGGTGTTCAATGGTTGATGGATATTCGTCGTCTTGGGCTTGGTGGAATCCTGGCCGATGACATGGGACTGGGCAAAACGGTTACAAGTCTCGCCTTCTTAGAAAAACTTCGCGCCAAAGAAGAACTTGGCCCTACGCTGGTCTTGGTTCCGACATCACTCACCTATAATTGGATGTCAGAGATGTCGAAATTCACACCCGACATGAAGAACCACCTGTTCTCGTCACGAGAGCCAGAAGCCATGCTCGATTTCACAAAGAATCGGGACGCTGGCATCGTCATCTGCACCTACGGACTTCTTCAAGAGAACGTCGAAGTTTTTGAGCAAGTCCCTTGGGATGTTGTGGTGTTTGACGAAGCACAGGCCTTAAAAACAATAACGACCAAGCGGACGACGGCCGCTCGCAAGATCGATGCGAAATTCAAACTCTGTTTGACAGGAACGCCCCTTGAAAATCACTACGGTGAATTCTATTCGCTGTTTGATCTTTGTGTTTCGGGAGCTTTGGGTGAACTTCCTGCGTTCCGCGAACGATTTGTGAATCCTGTGCGCGTTTTGCGCGAGGATTTAGACGAACTCAAACTGAAAACGAAACCGCTTCTTTTACGTCGAACGAAATCTCAGGTCATGCACCAGCTTCCCGAGAAAATTGAATCGACTTTGCGTCTCCCATTTGATGATGAGCAAAAGCGAATCTACCGAGATATCGCAACCAGCTACAACCGTCAGATTCGCGATCAGATTGCAAAAGAAGGCGAAGCAAAAACACAGCTTCAGATGCTGACAGCACTTCTTCGGCTCAGGCAGGTGTGTTCGGATCCACGCGGCGTGCCCGGCGTTGAGTACAATAGCGAACCGCCCAAAATTTCAACGCTGGTCGAAGCGATTTCGCAAATCACCAGCGAAGGTTCAAGTGCACTCGTCTTCACGCAGTTCCTTGCGACGTTCGAAAGAATTCGGTCGGCACTGGGAGCTGCAGGAATACCATTCTTTGAAATGAGCGGTGCGGATTCACGCGCCGAGCGCGAAAGAAAACTGCGCGGCTTTGATGAGTATCAAGGCGGCGCGGTGATGCTCATGACACTGAAAACTGGTGGCGTGGGACTTAACCTCGTCAAAGCGTCCTACATTTTCCACATCGAACCGTGGTGGAACCCGGCTGTTGAAAACCAAGCGACGGACCGAGCTCACCGCATTGGTCAGACGAAGTCGGTTCAGGTGTATCGCTACATCATCCGAGATTCGGTGGAAGAAAAAATCGAAGTGCTCAAAGAATTAAAGAGCCGTCGCTTCGATGCTCTGTTCGGAGAACCCGGTTCGACATCTGTCGAGACAGCGGCCGATATGTCGTCGAACAACTCGTCTCGTTTGTCGCAAAAAGATTTCGAGTTTCTTCTCAGCTAAAAAAGAAGATGATTTAGTCTTTAAGAGCTCGTCGAATTTTTTCGACGAGCTCTTTTATTTCAGGGCTCAGCGGATCGATCTTCAAAGCGCGTGACACATCATAGGCCTGCCTTGGAGGAAGTACCCCCAAGGCTGGATCCTCCGACGCGTACCTAGGAGTGATGTGCGTGTGAAGTGCGGGATCAAGATTCCCCCATGTCTCATAATTCACTCGTTTTGCACCAAGCGCGGAAAGAAGTGCGTCCCCGACGCGCGCACAATCAATCCCCCACTGTCCCCGCGCAGTAAGGCTCAGGTCATTTAAATCGCGAGCGACCGGATTCGAGAATAAAATGCAGTAGCCGCGAAGGGGCTGAATATCGGCAAGGCAAACCCAGCCCGAGGGAAGCTTCGCAATGGCCAGCGGATCTTCACCCCGCTCGCACATTTCGATCTTTCGATGAACGGCTGTCGGCATAAGACCCTAGTAGGTGGTGTCGAGTTTAAAGTCTGATTGGCCGCTGAGATTAAACGCTTCATGGGCCTGTGTCAGACACTGGATAAGATCATCGCGAAGCGCGTTTTCGGCCGAGGCCGTCTTTGCTCCTGCGAACTTTCCCGCCTTGTAATTGGCTTCAATCTTGAGCCTCCCTGCGCGCAGAGGATCTTTCTTCATTCCCGCTGAAACGCAGCTCTGAAGTCGCTGAAGAAGCGGCCGAAGAAGCTCGTCGGAATTGGCAAGACCCGTCGCTTTTACTCTGACGACTTCGTCGCGAGCCTCGATCTGAGCGGGCAAAGGCTTACCAGAAAATCCAGAGATCAAAGTCGATGTGCCCGACCAACCGATTCGAATTTGGTTTGCTAAAACTGAATTCTCTTGCCGCCCGCCCTCTCGTACCGTCACCAAAGTTCGGTCGTTGAATTCAAAAACAAACCAACCCACGACCGAAACAGAGTTCGCCTTCACTGTGAACCCATCTCGGAAAAGACCCTGAAGGTCCCAAACTCGAGTCATTCCACAGCCAAGACGTTTGGCGTCCCAAGTCCCTGGTTTCAACTCTTGAATCGAAACGGGGCGACTTGGATCAACTTTAAGTAAAACTGTATTTCCCGACTCACGGTGACGAAGCCTCAAGCGACAGCCCGCATCGCTCACTAGCTTTTTTGAACCCACCAGGGACCATGCGAAGACAACTCCTGTCTTTGATGTATCCATGGAAGACCACTGACTTGAATCGACCATTGGAAATCCCGCGCCATCACCCATCATCACGGACTCGGTCGCCGTCACTTCATTCTGATCGCTTTGATCGGTCGCCGCCCGATTTGTTTTAAAGCTTGAGCAGCCCAGAAAAGTTAAGGAGCTCAAAAGTAAAACGCTGAGCGCACCGGAGATAGTCGGAAAAGAAACGGTTTTTGACACAGGAAACCTCCACACGTGAAAGGCTACTTGAGTCAGGATCAGCGAAGCAATATTTCGTGTCGAAATGGCGACAGTCCGCGTCGCTAGGAGCGAACCTCATCGACGAGACTCGCCTGAGGCACGGAAGGCCGTTGCAACGACGTATCGACGGAGGGCACCGACACCGTCGATAAAGGAGCCCTTACAAGAGGCGCCAGCTTTCGTATCCAACTTCGAATGTAGGGAATTTCATGATCGTAATCAAAATCATGTCCCTTCGAAAACTCTTTGTAGGTGAGCGGAATTTTTCCGCGCGTGAGTTCGCGAATGTCGTTGCGAATTTCTCGAAGAGTAATAATTTTGTCGTCTGTTCCATGAGTAAAAAGCCATGGCGTTCGCCATGCGCCGTTGGCACTTTCGTCGCTAGACCCCAGGGCCCAGCCGTCAAAAAATCCAACGTAACTAGACACTGCAATGACACCAAGAAAGGCATCCGGCGAGTGCATGACAACATCGGCCGCCACCCGTCCGCCTTGCGAATGCCCCATCCAAAAAATATCTTCTGTCGCATAGCCGAACTCTTTGAGTTCTTCGACCAAAGCAAGAAGCTGATCTCGCACCACGCCCAGCGACGTCGCATGACGAGGCTCATCGTTGATCCACTTAAAGCCACCAACGAATTTCGTTGGGCCGTTGAGAACAAGGAAATCAAAATCGAAAAGGCCGAGCTCTGATTGAATGTTTCGGTACGCATCGAGAGAATCGCCTTTCCCGTGAAGAACGATGCCCAGCCGCCTTCGGCCGCGACTAAAACGCGAGCGACGGGGCAAAAACTCGAAGTCAAAAAGAGTGGTGAAAAAGAGGCTCACGATTTCGAAATAATACCGCATTTTCGGCTACTTGTAGCCTAGGGCGAAAGCATCTTATAAAGTATTTAGGCCTGTCAATTTGACGAACACTTTGACGAACAAGCCCCTTGTTCCGGTAACCTAGGGCCGATCTAGTCCCAATCATCAATGATCCAACAACTTCCAGGAGCTCTATTCCCATGAACCAAAAAACGTCACTCACTTCAGTTTCTTTTTCCATCCCCCTTGCGGCCACTCTCTGCATGATCCTCGCTTCATCAACGGGTTGTGAGTCCATGGGTAAAAACACAGCCGTGGGTGCTGGCGTCGGCGCAGGTCTTGGAGCGGCTGTTGGAGCCATCGTAGGTCATCAGTCTGGAAATCGCGCTGGAGGGGCGTTGATCGGCGCGGCGGTGGGCGGAGGCCTTGGCGGCGTTGTCGGAAATCGTCTCGATAAACAGAAGAAGGAGCTCGAAAAAATCGCCGAAACAAAACGCACAGAGCAGGGCCTTGTGACGAAACTAAAAAGCGATATCCTTTTTGATACAGGTAAGTCGGACCTAAAACCGCTCGCCACAGAGAATCTTTCAAAAATGGCTGCTATTATGAAGAAGTATCCAGAGAATGTTCTCACCGTAAAAGGCTACACCGACTCCAGCGGATCGATCACTCGCAACAAATCTCTTTCTGAAGAGCGTGCAGCGGCTGTAAAAAACCAATTGATCACTGGCGGAATCCCCTCAGACACAGTGTCAATTGTTGGAATGGGTCCAGAGGCTCCTATTGCAGACAATACGACGGCGGATGGTCGCGCTCAAAATCGACGCGTTGAAATCGAAATCGCAGTCGACGAATCAAAAGTACCGCGCAAGTAAATCGATGGAAAAGAGTGGCGTAAGTTCAGAAGATCAGTCACGCGTGCAGCTTTTCATAACAGGTGGAACGTTCGACAAAGAGTACGACGAGATCAACGGTCGACTCTTTTTCAAAGAGTCGCACGTGTCTGAAATGCTAAAACTCGGGCGCTGCTCAATTCCCGTCGAGAGCGAAACCTTAATGATGATCGATAGCCTCGAGATGAAAGACTCTGACCGAGCTCTCATTCTTGAGAAGTGTCGCCGCTCTCAGTACCGAAAGATCGTCATCACTCATGGAACCGACACTCTGCAGGAAACGGCGCGCGTTTTGGGTGAAGCTGGGATCAAAGAAAAAACTGTTGTTCTGACGGGCGCGATTATTCCCTACAAATTTGGAAGCTCGGATGGGCTCTTCAATCTTGGGGCTGCTCTGGCGTTTTCGCAGACTCTTCCCGCGGGCGTTTTCGTCGCCATGAACGGACGGGCTTTGGCGTGGAACAATGTTGAGAAGAACCGAATGACCGGTGAATTCGTCGAAAAAAATAAGTGAGTAAAATTAGAATGTCGAATCGAAAGCTCTGGATCGTCAAAGCCGGAAGTCAGATGGTGATCGCCGGCGGTCCGCCGCTCCTTCGAAAATGGATGACCCAAGTCGATAGACTAAATTCTGAATTTGATATCGACGTCATATGGGTCACGTCCGGTGCGATTGCCACTGCTCGGCGCCACTTCCCGCTGGCCACTAAGAAAACAAACATGGTCCAAAAACAAGCTCTCTCAGCCCTGGGGCAACCCCTGGTTCATCAGCAGTATGCGGCGGCGCTTAAAAAATCGAGCCGAACAGCGGCCCAGGTTTTACTGACGGCCGACGACCTTGGCGATCCAAAACGGCGAAAGAATCTTGTCAGGACGCTGACGACACTTGTGATGTGGAATATTCTTCCGATACTCAATGAAAACGACGCGGTTGCGACGGAAGAAATTCAGTTTGGTGACAACGATAGATTATCGGCGCTCGTTGCAAAGCACATGAAGGCTGATCGGCTGATACTTCTGACCGATGTCGAAGGACTTTTTGACCGCGACCCAAGAACACCGCAGTCACCATCAAGTCCACCTGCGAAAATTATCAGCCATGTCCCTTCGGTCTCAAAAAAACTTCTCGCTTCACTTTCCGGAGCCTCTCCCTCGGGCGTCGGAAGCGGAGGAATGCTGTCGAAAATCTTGGCCGGTCAGACAGCTCATCGCTCTGGCGTCGTCACTCATCTCATAAAAGGAGATCGGCCAGAGGCACTTTTAGATCTTGCACGAAATAAGACGATGATTGGCACGACGATCGGCACAACCGGCCGCAGGACCAAGTGAGGAAATTTAAGTGATTGAAACCGAACTCGAACGACGTCTTGCTCTTTTAAAAATGGGTTCTCGCAGCCTTGCAAAGATGTCGACTGAAATCAAAAATAGCATCTTGCTTAAGTTCGCAAAAAAGCTTGAGAGCAGCATTCAAGAGATTCTTCTCAGCAACGGACGCGATCTTGTGGCTCTCAGGGGCGACACTTCGGATCGCATCACGCCGGCGTTTCGAGATCGCCTCACATTGAATGAAACCCGAATTCGACAGATGGCCGAATCGGTCCGAGCCATTGCCAAACTTCCCGATCCTGTTGGAGAGCTGGTCGATGAGAAGACTCTTGAGAATGGGCTTTACTTAAGGCGGGTCAGGTCACCTTTGGGATCGATCCTAGTGATTTTCGAGTCACGCCCCAATGTCATTGCCGAGATTTTTTCGCTCGCACTAAAATCTGGAAACTCCATCGCACTTCGTGGCGGCTCCGACTCGAAAGAGACGGCCGCCTGCCTTTACAGAATTATCGATCAGATTTTAAAAAATAATTTCACCACTCATACTGGAACCTCTGCTGGCCCTTTTGCCGGTCCCTTTGTCGGAATTGACGACTATGATCGTGACCTCATCGGACGCCTACTTCTAAGAAATGATATTTTTGATGTTTGTATTCCGCGCGGCGGGGCTGAACTCATCGATCGCGTCAGTCGCGAGTCGCGAATGCCTGTGATCAAAAACGACAAGGGCGTTTGTCATCTTTATGTTCATGAAAAGGCCGATCTCGATATGGCCGTAAAAATCGCAGTGAATGCGAAAACAAGCCGACCTGGTGTCTGCAACGCCATCGAAACTCTGCTGGTGGATGAGTCGATCTCTAAAGAACTTTTTCGGCTCCTCATGCCAGAGCTACTGAAACAGAATGTAAAGTCGTTCGCGTGCGAGACGTCGCTCTTGAACCTTCGGGACATTGCTCGGACAGATCGGATTGAATCGCCTTGGATCGCCGATGTCTCAGAAGCGCAAGATAGCGATTTTTTTCTTGAGTACTTGGACTTAAAACTGAATATCAAAACGGTTTCAGGCGTTGGCTCCGCTATCGCCCACATTTCAAAATACGGGTCTAATCACTCGGAAGCAATCGTGACGAAGGATGAAGCCGTCGCACGACGTTTTCAAAGCGAAGTCGACTCGGCCTGTGTCTATTGGAACGCTTCGACGCGATTTACAGATGGGTTCTCGATGGGACTTGGCGGAGAGATAGGGATCTCCACACAAAAACTTCACGTACGTGGTCCCGTGGGCTTACGCGAGCTGACCAGCGTCCGGTGGTGGATCGATGGCAGCGGTCAGACTCGCGTTTAATAGCCCGAGGCGCTTACTCGAAGGACTCTTCAACAAGCCAGGTCGCAACGCCATCGACAATAGCGAGGTAGCGGTTCACGTCGTCGTAAGTGGCCTCGTCATCTGAAAGCAAAGCATCGATGTATTCTTTCAAGCCGATGTTGTTCTCTTCAAAGGGATAGAATTTCGGATTCAACACGACGTTCCCTTTTAGCGAGACCCCCGTTCGAGAGGCTGTGATCTCAACATCGAGGCTCTGAATTTCAACATCAGCTTCGGGTAATGTTGCCGGGAGCAGACTCATGTCGATGTTCGCTGTCAGCTTCATCTTCAGAAGCTGGATATTGCCCTGAGCATCAACGACTTTGTCGACAGTCTTTGCTTCAACCTTTGCCGCCGCTCCGTACTCTTGAACAAAGTCCGTCGCCGCATCGACAACAAGCTCGTCAATCGACGTCGCAAACTCGTTCATCTTCTCTTGGCCCAAGAACTTCACAAGATCAAATTTCACATCCGCGTCCACAGTGGCCGTCGGCTTCGTTCCATCGCCATAAGCGTAATTAAGATCTTTGAGATCGAACTGAACTTCGTTCAGCGTTCCCTTCTTGTTCAGAAAACCTTTGATACCGAAATCAAGAGCGCGAACCTGATCAACATTGAGCGATGTGAATTCAAAATTCATCGCGGTCGATGCCGTATTGAACGGCTTAATGAGCTCGGCCACTTTCAAATTGACATCGGACATTGACAAAATCGTCGCCGCTGTCGCGACACCAAGACCTGAAACGAACAAAAGCGGAACAACTAAAGCTTTGCGAAAATTCATCTTGAAATTCATAACTCTCCCCGGTGGATAGACCCCATGTTCAGGGCGAGACATATGAGAATTGCCTTCAATAGGGAATAAAATTCGAGAGAGAAAAAGTACGTCGCAGCCTATGTCGCATCGCAAGACAAAAGAGGGACACTTTACGTGACCAGATAGTTTGCCGCTCATCGACTGACGACTTGCATAAACAACAAACTGTAGGAGAAATGACTAAGAACTAAAAGTTGGGGTCTGCCAAATGGTGCGTTTTGTATTTCAGCTCGTCCTCTTGATCTCGCTTGCGCAGGCAAGCTCGGCCTCAGCTTCTGGTGCGTCTTCTGGTGCATCTTCTGGTGCGTCCTTTGGGACATTTTCTGAGCCGCAGCAAATTCAGTGGAAGGGAGATTTTCGCTACAGAATCGTCCAGCAAAAAGAAGGCTCGGCTGACTCTCGCCTTTACCAACAAATCCGTGCACGACTGGGACTTCATGTCGATATCGACTCAGATTTCTCTGTGGGGCTTCGCATGGCCACGGCCAGTTCCGCGATCAGCGGAAATCAGCTGCTTGGCGATGAGTCCGACCCGGGCATGGCTCGACGAACCTTTGGAATCGACCAAGCCTTCGGATCGTGGAGCGCGCCGGAGGATTCCGATCTCTCGTTAAAAGTATCCTTGGGTCGTGTTGCCAACCCATTCTTTGCTCCCGGCGGAGTGCAGCTTCTCTATGACAGCGACCTCGCCTTCGAAGGTGTCTCCCTTGAATTCAAAACTTCACCGAATGATCCCAGCGCTTTTTTGAATCTGGGAGGATTTATTCTGTCTGAAAATTACGATGCCCCAGTCGACACCGTCGATGCAGGGCTGGTCGGTATCGAGGCCGGGTGGATTCTTAGTGGCGACACGGCCGGAAAACTGATTCTCCATTTAGCCCGCCATCACTTTCTGAACGTCGCAGGACGACCTATCACCGGTCTCGAACGCAGCGCTAGAATCGATTCGCTTTCGGCCCCCTTTGATCGGTATCGAGGCAACAGCGTGTACGCAGCAGATCCCCTTGCGACGAGTAAGACTTATCTTCTTCGATCCGAATTCGTGCTCACTAATGCCGGTTTTGAATGGACACCCTCCGCCTTCTTTGGCGCCGCCGCGGAAGACCTTGGATTTTCTTTCTTCGGAGACTGGGTGCAAAACGATTATGGAGGCGATCATCGAGACGCCGTTGAAGCTGGATTCATATTGAACCGTGGCCTGATCAAAATCCTGGTTGCTGGTGTTTTTAAGGGATCAGATTCACTTTTAGGAGCCTTCACAGATAGCGACTTTGTCGGCGGAGGCACCGATACAAAGGGCACGAAACTTGGACTGTCCTACCAGGCTACGAAGCACACCGAACTCGCTCTCACAAGTTTTATCGGGACACGCGGAGTCTCGGCCACTTCGCGGGATTACAACTCCCAGTTTCTCGATTTCTCGCTCCGCTTTTAACGGGTTCGTGTTAAGCTTCGCACCATGCAAACGCCAGCCGAAAAAGAAAATCTCAACGCTGTCCTCGTCGGGCTACAAACGCCCGGCATGACTCTGACCGAACTGCAAAGCTCGCTCGATGAATTAGCCCGACTTGTTTCAACTCTCGGCTACAATGTCGTGGGTCGTCTTTGGCAGAAACGAAAATCAGATCGAGGCTTCACCGTATTGGGAGACGGAAAGTTGCGCGAACTCGCGACGTGGACTGGGGGCCCCGGAGTCATCGGTCCCAACGTCGTAAAGAAGAAACATAAAGCGGCTCTCAAATTTGGCGATAGCGACGACGACTTAGAGACCGATTCGTACGACGACGTCCATGACAATTCACAAGATGATTTTGAAGACGATTCCGATGACGGAAGCGAATCGAGCGATGTTCCATCTGGACCGAAGCCGGGTGAGCGCGCGGGCTTTGTGATTTTTGACTGTGAACTCTCACCGTCTCAGCTTCGCAATATCGAAAGTGCCTCGGGCGTTACAGCTTTGGACCGAACCGGTGTCATTATCGAAATCTTCAGTCGCCACGCAAAAACGCGGGCGGCGCGCCTTCAAGTCGAAATCGCACGGCTCAGTTACGTCGCTCCCCGCCTCAGAGAAACCGGCGGCGGCGAAGATCGCGGCGGTGGCGGCATTGGCGGAAAAGGCTCCGGTGAAACAAGTCTTGAACTCGATCGACGAAATATTCGAGACCGAATCAAGGAGCTTAAAGACGAACTTAAGAACATCGCGGTCGAGCACGACGTCCGGCGTGCAAGGCGCAATCAAGAACTCACGGTCGCATTGGTCGGCTACACGAACGCCGGAAAATCCTCGCTCATGCGTGCTCTGACCGGCAGCGACGTCCTCGTCGCTGATAAACTATTCGCAACTCTCGACACAACAGTGCGTGTCCTCTACCCGGAGTCGCGGCCTCGCATTCTTGTGTCCGACACCGTCGGATTTATTAAAAAGCTTCCTCACGACCTTGTTGCCTCGTTTAAATCGACGCTCGACGAAGCACTCAATGCCTCGCTTCTTCTTTATGTTGTGGACGCCGGTGATCCAACATTTCGAAGCCAGCTCGAAGTAACCAAAGCTGTATTGACCGAAGTCGGTGCGGGCGATGCCCCAAGTCTTCTCGTTCTCAACAAAGTCGATCGTCTCGAACGAACAGATCTAGCGATGCTTCGTCGCGAATATCCAGAGGCGATTTTTCTTTCGGCTCTAAACCCGAAAGATGTCGCTGAACTTCGCGAGCAATTGATTTCCTATTTTGATAAAGACATGGTCGACGAAGACTTCCTCATTCCCTACGAATCAAAGGGTGTCTTGGGAGAAATTCGCGAGCGCGGTCGCGTCCTTGAAGAAAAGTACGATGAGACAGGCGTTCATCTCAAAGTTCGTGGTCCCTCGGAGCAGATGGATCGCTTGAAGTCGTTAGTAAAACGGCAGACGGATCCGCACCGCTAGGGCTCTTCTGTTTTTCCAGAAGAACTGCGATGAAGCGGAGACGCTTTCGCAAAAAGAAAGCCCCCGTAAGCAAATTGCAGGGTCGCAAAATCTGTGATGAACACAGGCCCCTCGGTCCCGAATTTTGAAATGTAAAATCCCTCGCCCAGTGCAACGGCCACGTGCTTTACTTCGCCGACCGAGTACCCCAGGAGTATAGTGTCGCCAACGTTCACAAGCGACTCATCCGTCACCATCTGAAGGCGCCAAAGTTTCGTTGAGAAAAGCTCAAACTGATAGGGAAGGCCATTTAAGACATGAACAAAGCAGTTGCAGTCAAAGGGCGTCGTCGTCGGACCACCTTTTCGGATATAGTCGCGTAAGTTCTGAGTGAGCCATTCCGGCACGTCCAACCACTTGCGCTGACCTTCACTCGACGCCACCACCACTTCAACCCGCGCTGCACTTGAGAAGTCGAGAGTTTCGGTTTTCTCGACAACCACCCGGGACATTTCGTGCAGGCGCAGTTCGCCCCGAGAAGTTCTTATATTCACCATGGCCGGCCTAAACCAGTCCGGTAAATGAGGGATGACTTCACTGGCGCGACTTTCAGTGATTTCAATGGAAAGAGTTTCAGAAAAGAGCGACTCGCAGCGGTCCGCAAGTGCAGACTCGGAAAAAAAGCTGATGCCCACCAAGCAGGACACCAAAACCACGGGCATCAGAAAAAGTGACATGGTCATTTCCCCGGACAACATGGTTCCACTTCGAGACTTTCGAGCCCCCTTCAATGAAGAAGATTTGGGGAAGAGTTTTTGCCGCATAAACGGGTGTTTTGCAAATTTCGGGGCAGGCTGATCTACGAGCCTTCGCAGCGCGCTTTCAAAGCCCGATTCATCGATTCAAAACTGGGCCGGGCCGCTCCGAAAACCGAGGCTAAGAGGCCCACCAAGAGGCCCTCAAGCCTCTCACCGTGAACGAAGCGAGTTCCCTCACTTTCATGCGAGTGGACTTCGAAGTAGTGGGTGACGTCGAGAAGTCCCCGAAAAAGAAGACTCACGCGCCATGAAAGAACGGCAACTTCGCTTCGTTCGGTCACAATACTTTTATACGCAGTTTCGACCTCGGCCTCGCGGCGGATACGAATTGTCATCGTGTTGCCGACTCTTCCCGCCCCTTTTACTTCGATTAAAAAAGGGTTCCAGGCCGAGTAATTTTCAAAAGCTGTTAGCTCATCCCAAACTCTCTTGGGCGACACTGAAATGAAAGTTTCTGTTTCGACTTTTCGCCGGTCGACCTCGGGATTTTTGGTGTGAATAAAAATCCAGGCCATCAAAACGAATTGCAGCGGAATCCTAAGCCACAAAAGAAAATCCGGAACGCCGTACACACTTCCACCGACACTCAGCATGTGAACGTGAGCTGGAAGTACTGCCACTAAAAAAAGAATCAGCCCCCAGGCCGCCAAAGATCGAACTTCGGGTCGGATCAGCATCATTCCAAGCAGCATCTCAAATGCGCCCGCGACCAAGTTTAAGGCGCCGTGCGAAGGAAGGTAGGTGGGCATCATCTTCAAGTAGAATTCAGGATTCTTAAAATGATTAAAGCCCGCCATGACAAAGCCAAACGACAACACATAAAGGCTGATTAGTTTTAAGCGCGCCCGAAGTGACAAACTCAACATACCACTCTCGTTACTGAACCTTCGACGGCGCCTGAGCTGGAACTTGCGGCGACGATGCGCCAGTCTGTGCTCCCGACGGCGCCCCGGTCTGCGCCTTTGACTGAATCGAAACAAGGGTTAAATCATAAACCAGAGCCGACTGACTCGGAATTCCGGGACGCGCACTGGGACCAAACCCATGCTCGGGCGAAAGATAAATGGTCCACTCGGCCCCAATCGGCATTCTTTGCACAACTTTTTTTAGCCCCGGGACGACAAGGTTTTTGAACTTCAAACGAAATCCCTGAGGATCTGAAGTCTGATCAACCACCGTACCATCGGCAAGTTTCGCGCGGTAGCGAACCAATATTTCATCCTCTTCGCGAAGAGCCGCCGTGCGTTTTGGAGAACCCGCCGGTGCCGCTTTCGCTTCTTTCACAAGGAGCCCAGGTTCAAGGGCCTTGAGCGTCGGGTCGGCGGCCGCTTTAGCAATGAACTCTTGCGACTTCTTAAGATTATCGGCCGCTTTAAGGGCTTCGAATTCGCCCTGTTTTCTTTGAAGCTCGGACAAGCGCTGAGACACAACACTGGGTTCAAGTTTGGCGCTGTTTTCGACGCCGTCTTTTAACCCGCGGGCGACGATATCAAGATCAAGTTCGGTTTTTACCTCGCTCAGCTGTTTTCCAAGCGTGAAGCCAATGGCGTAGCTTCGCTGATCGCGATCCGATTCAAGCTTGTTACAGCCACTAAAAACGACAAGTGAAATTAGGAACGACAGCTTAAGATTTATTTGACCCATTGTTCGACTCCGCTGAGTTTCGCGTGTTTGTCCAAAGAAAAAAGTGCGACGTCTCATTTGAGAACGAAAATGCGATGGACGCAACAGAACCATGAATCAATTCGATACATTTGACGTTGGACCGTCATCTAAAGCGCGTCTCCCGCCGATAAGTAAGGTGATAAGTCAGTACGGGAGCACAAGATGGAGAAATCGATGATTAAAGTCGCAGTGTCACCATTTCACCGAGTTCGATCTTGGTCGTGCTTAGTCTTGGGAGCAGGGGCACTCACTTTGACGGGCTGCGGATCCTCGCTTGAGGATCTCGTACGCGTCAATCGACCAAAAGTCGGAACGATCATTCCTTTTGAAGGCCAAGCGGCTGTTAAAATCTCGCCCGGAAATACAATAGCAACTTCGACCGATGTCGCCATGTCAGCGCACGTCACAATTACCGATCGACCACTCAGCGGCGGCGATGTCTCTGCGAAGGTTTCGATGGGGCGCCATCGCAACTCGAATCAGTAAGAACTAAAAATCAAAATTTATGAGCCTCACGATGTGAGGCTTAAAACCGCTCAAGGTTTACTTTTGTGCTGGCTGCCGCGATGTCGCTGCGGCACTGGCCGCATTTTCAACGCGCTCACCAGACATAGAAACTTCACTGATGACGCCATTGGCTGTCGAACTGACTCGGCGATCATGACGGACTTCCGCTCCAAGCTCTGCGCTCCAATAGATAACATCAGAAATTTCACCGCTATCGGTTTTCGTGTAGCAGTCCACTTTCACGAGCTCTCGCAGGGCGCCCTGTATATTCAACGAAATCTTGTCTCGAACAGAGCACGCAGCCCGGTAGTTTGTTAAAAAACCACTCGAAAGCGGAACAAGTGGCGTCCACGAAACCGGCTCCGTCGATTTGTAACTGAGCTCAAACTGAACTTCTTTTCCTTTTCTCAAAGGAAAAATCGCTGCTGGCTGCCCCACGGCCGCACCACCCACTGAGCCGTACACTTTCGACTGCAGTGTTTTTCGCGGAAGCGCGCTGAACCCAGCAACATACCACTCAGTACCCGCTGGCTGACTGACAACACCTGTTCCCGCAGGATTGCGCGTAAGCCTTGAGACTGTGTACTTTAGGAGTCCATTTTCCACGCCATCAAAAACACGGCGCTCGACATAGGCGACGTCGCCCCCTTGAGTCGAACGAACTTTCCACTTCCACGTGTGTTGATCGCCCGGGGTTGGATCGACACGCTCAATCGGCGGCCAAGCATCCGTTGCCGGCTCGACCACCATTGCAAAACCCGAAGACGCATTGGGATTCGTTCCCGCTGTTGGCTCTGTCACGGGAGGCGCCGAAACAGCTTCGCCCATTCGGCGTCGCTGCTTATCGGCCGCTTCGGCCTGAGCTACAGCTTCGCGAGCGTCGTCGGCAACCGCCTTAACACGCATCTGCTGGTAATAAACGCCGCCCGCTAAAATTGCGACGAGGCCTGCCGCTGCGACCCACATTCCACTGCCGGACTTCTGGGTTTCTGCTTTCGCAGAACCTCCCGTAGCCTCTTGCGGGCGCGGAATCATCGATTGAAGATCGACCCCATTTGTATGCGGAGTGATCTGTGCGACGTTCGCTGGAGGCGTCAAGCTTGAAAGCGCCTCGGATCTCTGCATCGTAATGATTGATTCAAGATCTTTTTTGTAATTCTCAATCGAGTCGATCAACACCTGCGAAGGAATATGGAGTCCCGTTCGCTCAATCAGACGTGTCGTATCTTCGCTGGGCTCTTCATCGCCGCGCAGCGCTTGTGTTCGAACGGCCAAAGCAAGAATAAACTGCCACTCGGCCGGATCAACCTTTTGAGCTTCAAGATGGTCCTGAAGCTCTTCGACGTTTTCAATTCGAACCGAAACAAGTTCAGAATTAAAATAGCTGGGCAGATTTGGAAACTCGATCGCTTTTAAAAGCTGTGCCGCGCTGGACGCCGAGATAGGTCGGTTCTCTGGCTCTTTATCGATAATTTTGTAAAGCGCGTCGATCGCCTCTTGTGGAAGGACCGCTAAAAGATTCTCTGGAATATCGATTTTCCCATCGCGTATGAGCTCCATCGTCGCAAACTGCGATTCGCCCTTGAAGGGAGTTCGGCCTGTCAGCATTTCCGCAAACAACAAGCCTAAAGCATAAATGTCCGACGACGGACTTGGATCAATCCCACGGAATAATTCGGGAGCGATGTAATTTAATGTCCCGATAACGGCGCCAGTTTTTGTTTTGACACCTTCTGAGCCTGAAGCATTTCCGCCGATGACTTTAGCAATACCGAAGTCGATAATCTTCGCTCGGCCGTTACCGTCGACGAGGATATTGGCCGGTTTGATATCGCGGTGAACGATCCCGTGACTATGAGCATGATCGAGGCCCGCAGCTATGTCCGAAAAAATCGAAATCATTTCGCGAATCGTTAAACTTCGATCGCGAGAGATTTGAAAAAGCGAACGACCCGCAACGTGCTCCATTGCGATGTAAAGAAATCCATTATCTTCGCCAAGTCCGAAAACAGAAACGATGTTGGGGTGAGTCAGCTTCGCAAGCGCTTTTCCCTCAAGAATGAAGCGATTGACGATGTCTGTGTCCGACTGATCATAGCTGTGCATGATCTTCACCGCGACTGTACGTGACAGTGCGGGATCGTCGCAAAGGTAAACATCGCCCATACCGCCGCTACCCAGCTTCGAGCGGATCGTGTATTGCGCTACTTTGTCGCCAATTTGAGGCTTACGTATTTCGACAGTCACTTGATAATTTATCGGATCTTAAGGAGGCAAAACTGAGTCTAGAATGAAAATTGAAGCGACGAGTAGGCCTCGCCCATCGCTTCCCGGTAAGGAAGCGCAATGGGAACGGACGCCTCAGACCCCGCCTCAAAAAGACTCAATCGATAACCCACACCAAAGGCCAGCTCGGTCGACAGTTCATAAGTTATGAAACCACCGATTTCATAGAGCTTATTTGTATCTGTCCAAGTGCCAATGGCGATGTCTCCGCCAGTTCTCCAGCGATCTGCCATTCGAATTCCAACATCGACACCGGTTTTCGCAAAGTCATAGCCCTTGGAAAATTCAGTCGACGAAGAATTTCGATAACTGTCGAGTCCGCCCAACCAGCCAAGCTTGAGTGGTGACCACCCTGTCTGCCACCACCTCGTGTATCGCGCGGACAGTTTCGAATTGCTCTGTGCCGAACCTTCACTGTTGGAGGAACCAAACTTGGCCTTGTAGCCCAGCGACGCAGCATCGCGCTGGTTATTGTATCCAACTTTTAGACCAATCACATGTGTTGCCGCAGGTTGAGAACCAAGGTCAATTTGCTCTGTCGAGACGAGGGCTGTTGCGCCTCCCTCCAGAGTTACGGCCCAGGGGCGCGGTCTTAAGTCTTCTTCTTTTCGGGTTCTGGTCGAGAGCTTTGAACGCGTGCGCGCCGACTCTTGTAGAGCCTCTTGATTTGCTTTTTCCTCAAGCTCTCGCTGCTTTTCCGCTTCAATGTTGGCAATTTTTCTTTCGCGCACGGCTTCTTTTTCAGCCAACCGCGTTCGCAGAGGAACAGAAGGTGCCGCCGCAGGAACCGCCGTGACTTCGATAGAATCTGAAAAACGTGAAATTTCACCAGCTTCAGCCACCGAGCGAACCCGGAAAAAATAGCGCCCGGGACGATTGATCGGAACGTCCACGCGCGGATCTTTGACGTATACCGTCTTAGTTTTCTTCGGTGAAAAGTCAGGAGCGCTAGAACCCTGAAGCACCCACCCGCGCGGTTTTGACAAACCTTGGTCTTCAAAACGAAGCTTCGCTTGGACTTCTGGTCCTCTCCCTTTTGGAGCAACGATCAACTGCCGCTTTAAAGGTGTGACCGTGGGTCGTTGTGAAGGAGACACTGTGGGCTTCACGATGACTTCAGCTGGCTCAGACCAATTTTCTTTGTCTCGAGAAACCCGCCAATAGTTTTTCCCCGGACGCCATTCCTGCAGAACGACGTTTGTTCCCGTGACAGCACGCTCTTCCCACGACGACTTAAAGTCTTTTGTTTTTGAGACTTGAAGATGAAGTTTGTCGTCGTCTTTAGCACCACTCCACTGAAGCGCTACAGGAACCTTCAAAGTTTTAAGTCCCACGCGCGGAACGAGCGCGGTTTTCCCGCTTCGTTTGTAAACTTCTTGAACCTTCATCACCCGGTTGATGTTAAGCGCAGGGTCGGTCGGAGCTACGGCTTCAGTAACGACGACCGGAGTCTCAGCTACGGCTTCAACTTTCGCTTCACTGACGACGGGCTCGGGAACAAATTCCGGAGCTATCGGCGCTTCGATGACAGGCTCTGGGATCGTCACGACGGGCTCTGCAAACTCAATGGGTTTAATTTCGACAGGAGCAGCGGAAACGGGCTTTCGAACGTTTCTTAAACTCGCTTCAGTGACCAGTTCGTCGGCTCGTGGAACCTGAATTTTTGGTGGACCACTTACGACGACGGCCGAGGGAGGAAGTTCAAACGTCTGACCTTTCGTCAATGACCGCGAGGCTCCACCACTTTGAGCGATGGATGTTTCGCCTCGCAGAACTTGAATCTGTCGGCGCAGACCTTCCAAATTTAAAACAAGCTCAGACTCAGCACCTGTGAATTCGGTGACTTCTCCAGAAATCGCAATTCTCATTTGGCCCGAAACTTTCAGCTTCACTTGGCCTCGAGTAACATCAGGGATCGTAACGCCATCGACGTCGTCAAAAATCACAAGCGTCTCTTCGCCAAGTTCAATCCATCCGCCGGATTTCATCTGAACTTGCGAGCGCGATTGTTTTCCCGAGTAGACCGCGTCGCCGCGAATAATTTCTGCTTTGGGCTCGGCTCGATACCAATTAGTTTCTTCAACAGGCCGCTGTCTGACATCCGACTCAACAGTGACAACGGTCGCAACAACATCGGCGACACCCGCCGATGAACGGAAAAACGGAAGATCAGAAAAAATCTGTGTTGTGATTTCAAAAGCTAAAAGCGCGATCGCAACGACAACGACAACAAAAACTTTGTTTTGTTTTGATCTTTGCCAGAATTGAATAAATCGATTCACGCTTGCGCTCCTCATATCAGTATCGGAGCTTCAGCTAGGCCTCGTAAGTAGGCCCGAGACATTCTAGACGAGAAGCGAGTCGACCTAGCCTCGCCAAACGGTTTGAACGTTCATAAATTCTCTTAAGCCTAGACCAGAGAGTTCGCGTCCAAAACCGCTCTCCTTAACGCCACCGACAGGAAACGCTGGATCAGTAAATGGGATTTTGTTGATAAAAGCCCCGCCCACTTCAAAGCGTTTCGTCAGCTCTAAAGCCGTCTCCATCGAGTTCGGGCCGCACCAAATAGATCCGCACAACCCAAAGGCACTTTGATTGGCAAGCTCCATCGCATGGTCGTGATCCTTGGCCCGGACCAAAGAAGCCACGGGGCCAAACATCTCTTCATTGAAGGAAACCATCTTAGGCGAAACCTCTGAAAGAACCGTCGGCATAAAGAAACTTCCCGGCTTAAGGTCTTGCCGCTCGTTCTTGGTTCCACCGAAGATAAGCTTCGCACCTAAGGCGATCGACTTCTCAACTTGAAGACGAAGTTCATCGCGCAAATCGTGACGCGCCATCGGCCCTAAATCGCTCGTTTCCAAAAGCGGATCACCAATCGAAAGCCTCTTCACCTTTTCAACAAAAGCCTCGCGAAAAGAATCGAAGATCGCCTCTTCAATAATAAATCGTTTGGCCGCGATACAAACTTGCCCCGTGTTTTGAAATCGCGCAGTGACCGCCTCGCCTGCAACAAAATCAATGTCACAATCTTTTAGAACAATGAAAGCATCGGAGCCACCCAACTCAAGCACAGACTTTTTTAAAGACGCTCCCGCCAGCGCCGAGATTTTCCGACCGGCTCCCGTGCTTCCTGTCACCGTCACTCCGACAATTCGTCGATCTGAAATTATTTTTTCTGAAAGTTTGTGATCAACGTGAACGTGCGTAAAGAGACCCGGTTCAAAGCCGGCCTCACGAAAAGCTTCAGTCAACATGTGGGCGCATCCCAGAACTTGGCTTGCATGTTTCAAAACGACAGGGTTTCCGCCGGCCAGCAGACTCGCTGCCGCTCTCATCACCTGCCAAAATGGAAAATTCCATGGCATCACAGTAAAAACGGGTCCGAGCGGACGATAGCAAACTTGGACCCGTGCGGTTTTAAAGTCGATTTCCTCGTCCGCCAGAAATGCTGGGGCGTTGATGGAAACCCAATCGCAAAGGCTGGCACATTTTTCGACTTCAGCCCGCGATTGACGAATTGGTTTTCCCATTTCTCGGGAAACCATTTGCGCCATCGGCTCAAGGTTCTTCCGAAAAACAGAGCCAAGCTTTTTAAGCCGCTCGCAGCGACGTTCGACCGACTCTTCCCGCCACTGCAAGAATGCTTCGTGAGCCAATTCAAGTTTTTCTTCCAGCGCTGCTTCAGAATCAAAAGGAAAGCGGCCAAGAATCGTTCCATCCACCGGATTTATCGTGCTCGTACCATTCATGGGTCCAACTCTATATTCTTGAACAGGTGGCGTCGATGTATTAGGTCAACAGCATGACAAACTCCTCAGCCATTTCCTTTGACTTGCATCACGTGCGCAGCGAACTCGAAGCTCAAGGACTTTTCATCTCCGCTGAGGGGTCTCTTGACCTTGTCATGAAAAGAATTTCTCCGGTTGAAACGGCCAAAGACGACGACCTTGTTTTCGTCGACAAAAAAGAATTTCTTGAAACGGCACTTTTGAATCGACCCACCGCCATCGTTGTGTCTTCTAAGCTCGCACCACTCCTCTTCGAAGGAGCAGGCCAGCTGGACAAAACGAAACACTGCATTTTCACAGTGACGAACGTGGCTTTGGCGCATGCACTTCTAAAAACAAAATTTGCAGGCCGAGACACCACACGATCCGGCTGGACCCAAGTTCATCCATCAAGTGTCGTTCATGAAACCGCAGAGATTCATGCGACAGCGGTCATTGAACCCAAAGTCGTTATCGCTGCGCGAGTTAAAATCGCAGCTGGCGTAAAAATTATGGCCGGCACAGTGATCGAACACGATGTGACAATCGGTGAAAATACGATTCTACACCCCTCATGCGTGATCGGCTACGGGACCGTTATCGGTCGTGATGCTGTTGTCGGTGCTGGAAGCATTGTCGGATCTGAGGGTTATGGTTTCGCCCAAGATGCAAAGCGCCGAAGCTATCCGATCCCGCAGACTGGAATCGTTGTGTTAGAAGACCGCGTTCGTATTGGTGCCAACTGCTGCATCGACCGGGCGACGTATCTTGAAACACGAATTCGCCAAGGAACCAAACTCGATAATCTTTGTCACATCGCCCACAACGTCGAAATTGGCGAAGACTGTCTTCTCACATCGATGTTTTGTGTCGCTGGCTCTACGAAAATTGGAAGCCGCGTGATCGCGAGCGGTCAAAGTGGCGTCATCGATCACATTAAAATCTGCGACGATGTCGTTCTTCTTCACCGCGCTGGCGTCACCAAAGACATCGAGTCTCCGGGAGCTTACGGCGGTCTTCCGACTCAACCACTTTCGGACTATCTTAAAAATTCGGCCGTGATGAGAAGTGCCGTCGATCTTAAAAAGCGTGTCGCGGATCTTGAAGCAGCTGTGGGTTTAAATGTCGGCTCAGATCCTGCGACCGAATCAAAACGAGTGTGAAGGTGCCTGCCTTCTTTACGACCATGACAAGTTTTCAAGAATAGCCTCAGAGAACGACACCAAACGGACCTCCAAAGCCCGAACGGGGCTAAATACCCCAATTTGCACATCTTGACTGGTCTCTGACACAGAGGCGGTGTAACAACGCGTCATATCATCCCAAGCGAGGGGCTTAAGAATGATGTTCGGTTCGAAATCGGTAGTACTTACAGCGGTCTTGGCGGCGCTGTTCGTTGCAAACTCAAGCCACGCGGCTCCCGTCCATCTCAATATTTTCGACTTCGACGGAACACTCGTCGAGAACCGACAGGTTCGCGAGGGGACGTTTAATCCCAAAGTCGTTTTGTACCGCATCGAGCAGCGACTGAATCTTATCCAGACAGAAGCTCAAGGTCCAAAGTCGATCACCATCACCTATCAAGATCTGCATAAAATCTCCGAACACCTCGGTGCCGGCGAAGGTCAACCCGGCGCTGTGAAACGCGAAGTCGAACTTTCGGACGGCTCACGAATTCGTCCCGGCGAGTACTACTTAAGACTCCCCGACAGCTATCAGTTTTTCCGCGAGGCTCCCCAAGGCTCCAAAAGAAATTACCTCCTTGAAACGATGATCGAAGCCGAAGCCAAAGGACCTGAAGGACAATGGAAAGGCCCTCTATGGCAGCTCTTCTCGGCACTCACCGACACCAAAGAAGGTGCCGAGCGAATCGCGATCATCACGGCCCGTGGTCATTCCCGCGCCGAGTGGACCGAGTTTCTTGACTACATGGTAAAGAAAAAACACATCAAATTTAGGCCCTCACTCGACCGCATCTACAATGTCACTCGGCCTGAGTTCGATCGCTACAGTGGCGCTGGCGGAGCGCACGGCGGCGACCTCGTCGACATTGCGGCCCGAAAAGCCAACCTCGTTCGCGAAATTGTTTATAGTCTCGGCCGTGTGGATCCTGGACCTGGGCAGCTTCACTCGGTCCTTTTCACGGACGATGAAGCCAGAAATTTCGACCGGGTCGCCGAAGTGTTTCGAGATGTGGCGTTTGCGGCGAGAACACCGGTCCGAATGATTCTGGCCAACGCCGGTCTCGAATCACAAGTCAGAGAGAGCGACCACTACAGGTTCACTTCCATTGAACCTTCTGGCTCTTTCAAATCTTTGACGAACATCGAAAACCTCTTCGCAGCGCGCGGCGTTTCAGTTCCCACGGAAACGATTAACAAAATGAATGCAGGTCCGAGAAAAGCGCAACGCACCTGCGATGGTCTCTTTACGGGAGTGCTGTGATGACTGTTCTAAAAAAGAATCTGCTCACTTTTCCTAGCTTCGCCCTGCTGGTCTCTTTAGCGCTGACGCTTGGTCTTCCGAAAGCTCACGCAAATACCTGCCACGGTCTTTTTGCTGTCGCAAAAATTGAAGTCGGGCCCGGCGAAGCGCTTTCAGAAAAAGAAATTAAGCTCGCTAAAAAAATTCAACGTGAGGCTGGTGTTTTCTTTCGTCAAAACCTTCGTCTCCCGCCCGATGATGCCGCTTCCCAGCTGGCTCAAGTCATGGATGGCGATTTAACGGTCGTGAGCCCCATTTCCATCCGCGACATCGTGAAAAACCAACCGCAGTCGGCAGAGGTTGCGCGCAATAAAGTTATAAACACTTTCGTAACGCTTGCTAAGAAGTTCGGTCGCACGCCAACGGAGTCAGAACTTTCGCAAGAGCTTCGTTTAGAACCGAAAGAGCTCCGAGCCCTCTTGGGCCCCGAGGCATTATTTTCGAACTATGAAGGTTTAATGGCTTCGGCCACTCAGAAAAAACCGCGAGCCTTTGAGAAAGTTATCGACACGACACTCTTTAATTCCCAGCGAAACGAGCTTCTCATAAAGGCCGTGCAAGACCGACAGAAATTGATCGTGACCACGGCTGTGGCCGACACCCCGGTCGACAAGGGATTTTTCGAAACTTTGATCCGCGCCGCTCGAGAGATGGATGCCGAGATTCTTGTTTTCCCAGCGAACATGCAGACAACCGGCCTTGACCCGATTCTCATCAACACACCCGGTGTGCACATCATCACGAATTCGATCCAACTCACACCGTGGCTCAACATCAATCGTATTAAGATTACGGCCAAGCAGATCAACCCTTTGATGGGACTCGATCGTTACGGCCCCCGCGGCCAAAGCCAGATTGTCGGCTCGCCAAAAATCGCGCTTCGAACTGTCGCAACAATGGAAAACGACATCAATCCGCACTTTTTGATAACGACCGGCGCCGTCACAAAACCAATCTATAACAGCGACCGATACATTAAAGAGCGAACAAATGAGATCGCGGCTGATGATCACATGTTGGGCGCCCTCATACTTGAGAAAAGCCAAGGGTCGACAAGACCCTCTCTGCCAGGGAATCCTGGTTTTGAGGGTTTCTTCCATTTCCGGCACATTCAGTACAAAGAGGAAGCCAAAGGCTTCACAGACAGAAATAAGTTTTATTCTGTGAATGGCGTCCAAGACGCAAAGATCCTCGCCTTGAGCTTTGGAGACACCCATGTCGGAGTGGCCGACCCGGAGGTGGTCCGATCTCTCAGGCCTGCCATCGTAGAGCTCGATCCAGACCGAATCGCTCTTCATGACCTTTTTAACGGACATTCCGTCAATCACCATGATCGTAGAAACCTCATCAACGGCGCTCGCAATTTTAAAAACGGAAGTCTTGATCTCGAGCAGGAACTTCGCTCGGTCGTCACATTTCTAAATTCGCTGTTATCCATTAATTCGAAAGTCGAACTGCGAATTGTCGATGCCAACCACAACTCCTGGCTTCACCGGTGGCTGAACGAAGGTCAGTTCATGTTCGAGCCTCACAACCGAACTCTGGGTCTTGAGCTTGCGAATGTGATGGTGAAAGGCGAGGACCCTCTTCTTTACGCTTTAAAAAAGTTCGGACTTGAGTCGCCAAAACGAGTCATCATGATGAAGCCTGGTGCCAGCTGGAAAGAAGCAGGCATCGAAATGGCTGTTCATGGTCACGCCGGCGCCAACGGCGCGAAAGGCTCTCATCCAAGCTTCGTCCGTGCGGCCGACGGCATGATCTATGGTCACTCGCACACGTACCAGCGGTCCAACATGACCGTGAATGTAGGAACAGGATCCGTGAAGCGCCAAGGTTACAATGCCGATGGCCCCAGCAACCATTCGCAAGTGATTGCTGCCGTCTCTGCGCACGGCGAGATACAAGCCTTTGTCTTAAGAGACGGCGAATGGTGGGCGCAGGAACCGGTTAGACCTGGCGACAAATTTTTTGCTCATGACTACCCCATCGTAAAACCCAACAACGATCCTTCCGTCGGACAACAAGTCGACCAGTATTGGGGGCGCTAATGAAATCACAGCTTCTTAAGTCATTCCTGGTATCATCAGTTCTCTTGAGCATGGTCGCGACAGGCACTTCTATTCTTCGACCGTCTGTCGCTTCGGCGACTGCCGCTGATCGCTACATAGAGACGGCACAAGGTCGCCTGAAGGTCGGGCGGCACCCTGGAGTCAATGCAAACGGAAATGAGTGCGCAGTGACAGTCGCTTTAAGCGGCGCCGGATCAGACCGAACCTACACTGTCGAAATAGATCCGACCATGAGCGCTTACCAGGCGCCCCCGGGACCGACGGTGATTTCATTTTCTTCAAAAGACGCGCGCGTTTTTTTCGACACCGAAGGTGTTCGCGCGGTGAAGAACCGAGCCGACGACTATCACGTTCTGACGATAGAGAAACGAAAATCGGGCAAGACCTTCGTTCGCGTTTACTTGGAAACACCGGGGACCGTAAAAATCGCCGAGTGTCTGTTTTGACTTCCTTTAACGTTCTCTAACGTACGTTGAACCTGACGCGTTCAGTGAACTAGAGAGTGCAGCTGACTTTGGTGACAACAAGGCTATCTGAGGCCGTAGAAGCTTTCACGAAGTACGTTGTACACTTCTGCCACTCGAACATTCCAGTGACTTCGGATTCCACAGAAACTTCACTTTGAACGGCGATAAAAAATCCGACCGGCGCTGGAACGAACACTGTATTTCGAAATTCGAGAAGATCCGTATCGAACGTCCCGTAAAGATGCTGTGCCAACGCTTCCAAATGGCTGATCTGCACGTCCTTCATTCCGCCTGCGTGTGCACGAAACGGGCTCTGTGCGGCCACTAGGACTAAAAAAGCAGAAAACAGCAAGGCTACAACTTTCGATGAATTCATCTTCGGATCCCCCAAAGCAGGTCATAAAGTAGTGGCTCCTGGAGTCAACTCGTTACGCGCAAGGTTTCCGTCGGCCGAAGTTTTAAGACCATGGCCGACAGAGTGTTGCGAGACGTAATTTAACGAACAGCGACCTGCCGAATCTGAATGTCGAAAGCTCCGACCGGATCGCTAACGCCGGGCTCGGCTTTGAAATTCACAACGACAGTGTTTCGCTCGGACTCTGGCAGTGACATCAAAATTCGGTCGGTTGAATTGAGCTCCTCCCCCGCAAAATACATCTGGGTGATGAGCTCGTGAAAGCCTCGCTTCATCACGCGAAAATGAATGTGCGGGGGCCTGACCCAGCCGACATCGGCCGGATACGCTCCAGGAATGATGGTCTTAAAACGGTAGTTCCCATCTTTGTCGGTCATGCTTCGACCCCAGTACTGAAAGTTAGGATCCAGCGCCGCCGTATTGGGATCGTTCGGATGATCATAGCGGCCCGTAGCACAAGCTTGCCAGATTTCGACCAAAGCACCTTCAACCGGACTACAATTTGTGTCGCGCACGACGCCCGTGACCCACACCACGCGGCCCAAGGCCTGCGCACTGCGGCCCGCAACGAGCGTTAAGTCGGTGTCTTTGTCCAACTGATTGACCACCGGGTAAAATGGCCCCTTGGCCTGTCTTGGCGTGGCTTCACACACAGCACTCGCCGAGGCCGTGCGCGCCAGTAAACCAACCCCTGCGGCCGCAGTGAGAGCCAACGGCACATTCTTTAGGAACAATCTTCGAGATGCTGCAGATTCATTTGAACTTTTCATCAATCCCCCTTGGTTGAAATTCTTAGAACTGGCGGAAAGATAAATGAATTGAATACAAGTAAGTTTGCCGATTACTTTTCATAATCAGAACCCACGACGGAACTCGTGTTTTGAAAAAAGTCTCCTACAAAAAGAGCTGATCTCGCCCTCGAGTTGCTCCCTTACGGCCCCTGTCTTGCAATCTTGTCGGGCAATATAAATCAACGATGAGAGTCGAAGTCCGGGGTCACAAATGTTTCAATTGTCCAAGCGTTTAGAAGTTTCGAAATCCAAATTAGCCGTCTCGGCTATCCTCTTCGGAGCGACACTGTTTGTAGGTCTGGATCCGTCGACGGGCCACGCTCAGGCCATGACCGAATACACCGAGATTATTCGGCCAGAAACCATCACTGAAGAGTTCAAGAGCCAAGCGGCGAAAGCGCCTGAGTGCGAACTTCTCAACAGAACTTCGACTGTTTCTGTCGAGAACGACGGAACAAAACTTAAAGTAATTCACTACGTTATCGCGTCGAATTCAAACGCGCACCCCGATGTCTGCCTTCGCTATGAGATCGACTCTGCGTGCAACCTCTCTGAGCCCGTCGAAAAAATTGCGATCGACTTTACTTCGCTCACCAACGGGAGCTTCTACAAGGCGAGCCGAACATATCGTTTGAGCGGCGTCTGCGTCGAGTCCTCTGATCCCAACGATGTCCGTCTGGTGAAAGGCGGCGACAAGGTTTTGAACTACGAACGCCGTCGACACTTCAATATGGTGACCGATTGGACCGAGAAGAAAAACTAGTTTAAGCGAGCTGAAAGAATCTCAAGACGCGGGCGACATTGCCCCTGAATGTCTCAAGTTCCTCCGGGGCGACGGGCTTTTGTCCGTAGAGAGTCACAGCAAAACGCCTTGTCGCTCCCCCAAAGTCGTTTGCTAAAGTCGGAATCACCTTTTCAATCTCCCGGCTAAAGTCTTCGGCCGGAAGCCACTCTTCCCGCGAATGGTGGCCCGTCTCAAAAACTGTCAGCAGCGCATTGTAGGTTTCGATGATCTCCTGATCGGGACTTAAATTTCGTGCACGAATCTGACTTAAGATAGCTTTTAGCTTTTGCTTTTGGCGCTGGGTGAGCATCTGGCGACGAATCTCTCGTTCGGCATCTTTTTCCGGTGAAGAGAAGAACTTCGCGAGGCCAAAGAGGATCGCTACCGCGATAGCCAAAAACAAAAGACCTTTCAGAATTTCCAGAGGGGCCTTCACTTTGTTCTGGAGCTCCTTAATTTTCTGTTCACGGTCGACCAACGGCTTTGTTGCAGCCGCTGCGGGACTCGAAGTTTCCGAGGCCGCTTTGGACGGCCGCGCCGATGACGGTGTCGCCGCTGACGGTGTCGCCGAAGGCCCCGAAGGCGATGAGGTCGAAGCTTCTGCTGACTGTGGCGAGGACTGTGAGCCCGATTCAGACGATGTCGCAGGCGATGTAGAAGATGCTGTCGGTGATTCTGACGGCGACGGTGAGCTGGCAGCACGTCCTTGATCGTCCGGCCTACCCGCTGTTCCAACCTTACCGGCTTTGCCCGACGTGCCCACCGAAGTTTCTGCCGACGGTGGTTTTTCCGAACGCCCTGCGGAGCTCTGATCAGTGGCTCCGACTGAGCTCTCGCCGTTTTGCTGACTCAATGGACTATCGCCGCTCTTTGAACTGGGTGCATTCTGTGATTCGCGGCCGCTCGGAGGCTGGCTTCCCAAGGTACGTGGCAATTCGGCACCAGAAGTGCCTCCAGAAGTACCACGTGATGTGCCAACAAAAGTGCTGCCTTCGGGACGACCTTTTACTTCGCCGCGCTTTTCTTGCCACTTCAAAATTTGCTCGGCGACATTGCGACTGATGGTATCCATTGCTGCGCTCTCAGGTTTTTTCACATCAAGCTTTGGAATCGCTGACGGGTTGAGCACGGAACTTTTTGTAAAGGGACTTTGTTTGGGCACCACAAAATCGACAATGAAATAGAGGCTCACAAGTGCAACGCTGATCACCGCGCTGGACTTTAAAAACTGGGATATTTTTAAACGTCGACGCACATTGGCTCGATCCGCATCAATTTCACGGAAAGCCAATAGGGCGCCGACGAACGAAATCACATAGCCAATAAACAAAAACACCAGCAATGGATTCCGTCCTTGAATAAACGCATATGTCGCAAGACCGAAGGAAAGAAACAGCGGAATCAACAGCTGATTCAAAAACGGAGCAAAGTAGATAGCGGAAAGAGTGAGTATCGAGACCACCCCACTCACGAAAAAAAATCCACCAAAACGAAAGCTAATGAAGATCGTCAGTGCAAGACTTAAAGTCCAAGCAATATAGATCCGGTAACGATGACCACCAAAATCTAAAAGCTCAATCAAAACCCGTCGTTCTTTACTTTGCTCGGCTAAATCGTCGACGCGGTTTCCGAAAATAACAAGATCCTCTTTGGGCTTATGGAGTCCACGATGATCAAGATCAAAAAAAGTTGTAGAATCATTATAGAGGCGGGAACGAATCCACATTGAAAGTCCATAGATCAATCCCAATACTAAAAAAAACCGTGCGTCGAATGAGGCTTCCTCTGAGGCCTGATAGCACGCATTTGCTAAGGTCATCGCGGCAACTGTCATCGAAAGAAACAACTGATAGCTGGTCACTTTCGACCGCCCGACTTGGGGCGAAAGACGTCTCGCACCGGAACCCTATTCTTTGCGACGTAAACTCTAATTCCGCAGCGTTCGAAATCATCGACGGCCTCGTCGAGGTCTTGCATGAGCTTTGCTCCGATCAATAAACCCGTCGACAATGACTCTAAAAACTGAACCCAAAAAGTATCAGTATCAATGAGAACAAGAGTGACGTGAAAGCCTTCAATCTGAAGTGCTTTAAGTTCCGAGCGACTTCTCTCAAGTTCAGCCTTGTTGTAGGGAACGATGTAGAAAATGTTTGAACCACGAACATAAAAGTCCCGATACCTTCCAAGGACGTTGGGGGGATCAACAAGTACGGAATCCTCGTCCCGAACTGGCTTTAGATCTGCCACATGTCGAGCGAGGTGATGAAAGTGATCATCGCCGGCTCCAGGCTCGACCCACGAACGATCGCTGAAAAAAGCGATGGAATTGCCAAGGTCCAACTGTTGGCGCACAAGAGCCAACGCAATATCTTTACCGTACTCCCACGTCGAATTCGAGTGTCGACCGATTTGCCAGTGTGGCGACATATTCAAAACAATGTTCACTTCGCAGCTTACGACTTTCTCAAATTCTTTAACTAAAAGTCCCTGACCGCGTGACGACAGTCGCCAAGCAATGTGGCGAAGTGAGTCGCCTCGGGCATAGGGCCTTACTCCAGAAAAATTGACGCTGAGGCCACGATGAGCGGCCTCATAATTTCCATATCTCGAAGAATCGTTGGACGGACGAACCTCAACGTCAGGTATCGCCTCAACATGGGGATGCACTTCAATTTCAGCCGGCGTGTCGTCGGACACACGAAATTCAAAAATTCCAAGATCATCTGTGAATCGCGCCACCAGAGGACCAATCGTGTGGTGGCCCATTCCGCCGTCGCAGGAACGTTTGTACGATAGACGCACCATGGAGTAGGACGGAAGCCGCTCGGGCGCAATGTGGACTCTGGCGTCTTTAGCGGCACTGAACAGATCATCGATAACAAGGCCTGAAACAGAAAACCCCGAGCGATTCTTTACTTCAACGACAACGTCAATCATCGTTTTTTCTCGAAGTGAGCGAACTGGTAAAATACGACGAACAGTTAAGCCACGTGCAGCGACAAAAGCCTTCATGTACAAGAAAGCTAGGCCCACCACTTCGACGATGAGTAAGACAAAGGCCGTGCGATTAAAGAATGTAAGGGTCAGCAGCCCCACGAAAAGCACACCTGCGAACACAGCAGGAGAAAAAAGATGACGACGTTTATCGAAAAACGAAACCTCTATTTCCTCCAGGAGCTGTCGCCCCCCTCGGTAGAAGTATTCGTAAAGTGGCTTCGCTTCGAACCGAATCATTTCCTTCTCAAAGGTGCCGGTGTTTTTGAGATGATCAAATCCAAAACATCCAAAGCCGTTCTTCCAGAAAGCTTCGCCTCAGACGTCAAGATCAGCCGGTGTGCCAAGACAGGTTTAATCAAAGAGAAGACGTGGCTTGGAGAAACAAAATCCTGACCATCAAATAAAGCGCTGGCCTGAGCCGCTCGAGAAAGAGCGATGGCCGCGCGAGGGCTCGCTCCCACGCGAACCTCCGGCTCTTGTCGAGTCTTTGTAATCAGAGCCCCAATGTAGTTATAAATCTCATCAGAGATCGCGACTTCTTTCACACGACTTTGAACCCACATGAGGCGCTCGTGAGACTCGACAGCTTCCAGCGTATGTATGGGATGAATCATGGTTTGATTTTTGATCATCTGAATTTCTTCTTCAGGTGCTGGGTAGCCCATCGAAATTTTCATCATGAAACGGTCGAGCTGCGCTTCGGGAAGAGGAAATGTTCCCAGCTGATCGACGGGATTTTGCGTCGCGATCGTAAAAAACAGTTCGTCGAGCTTGTAGGTCTGGCCGTCAATCGACACTTGCCCTTCGCTCATGGCTTCAAGCAGTGCTGACTGCGTTCGAGGCGTCGCTCGGTTAATTTCATCGCCCAAAAGAATGGCGGTAAAAATGGGACCTTGATGAAATTCAAAACTGTGGTTGTCTTGACGGAAAATCGAAGACCCCAACACGTCACTCGGCAAAAGATCAGGAGTAAATTGAACTCGTTGAAATTTAACGTGAGCCGACTTGGCAATGGCGCGCGCTAGAATTGTTTTGCCGGTGCCAGGCACATCTTCAATGAGAACGTGACCGCCCGCCATCCAGCAAGAAAGCACATCACGAATCTGTCGCTCTTTTCCGACAATGACTTTTTCAACGTTGCCTAAAACTTTTCTCAGTATTGCGGCCGCGGCGTCCATCGTAGGCTCCCTGGAAAATCACATCCTATCGATGGACTCACTGATTTCCAAAGAGCGCCCTAGACCAAAGGCCAATCGCTTTACTCAGACCAAAGCAGTCGACGGCTCACCAAATCACAATTGGGAGTTACGATGATCTCATAAGCCGCGTCTCCGCCCTGATCATTTGTTCGTACCTCGTAATTCAGATTTCCATCCGCTAAGACTTCGCGAAAAACTCCGGGCTGAGAGTAGCCGACGCCGACATACTGTTCGGCCTCCAGCGAGCAATCGCGAGCCGAAGTCGTGGCTCTGGCCGCCGATAATCCGACGACGCTTGAAACTAAGAGACCGGAAACACCCATAACCAATATCAAGATTTTCACATTTGATTTCATCGAAGGACCTCCGCGGCTCCTCTCTTATGCAATGTGATCTGAAAAGGCGATCAAAATGCCGACCGCCAACGTCATGATTGCGTCAGCAAATCGCCTTTAGCTCTCATTGTATCGATCTGAGACGTCGAAATACTTTGCGAAATCTGGGGGTTGTACGAATCGTGAAGTTCAGGTCACATTTAAGATGGCCTGGTGACCAATCCGACGTGCATGTGGATTGCAACCCTTCCAAACCAGAATCGAAACCAGAATCGAAACCGGAGACACCTCAGATGCAGCAAGAAACAGCAAAGTCCTCTAAGCGAAATCCAAACCGATTCAAACTGATCGCTCGCTTTGCGATCGTGGGCGCTGTGTTGGTTTTCATGTTTCAAAACTGCAGTAACACGACAAGTTTCCTTTCGACTGAAGATCCCACAAAAGCGCTCGACGCAGTCGATGCGCCCACGGCCGAAGACACTCCGGTTTCGGTCGTTCCGCCCACGGGGCCCGAAACTCCTTTGCCCCCAGGAGATCTTGGTGTCTGCCAAGGTGTATCGTGCGATCTCGACCCGCTCACGAATCTACCTGCCGTCACGACGATCCTCATGGCACTTGGAGACGAGGCCGACGATCAGCTTGTTATCAACGGAGCCTCGTCACAATTGATTGCAGAGACCGTCATTCGGTACACGTCTCCTAAAACGAATCCAAAAATTCTATTTATCCAAGACGACAATGTTCAGGGTGAATCTCCGGAAGACACAGCTTACGCAAAAGAAGTTTTGCTAAAGCGCTACGATGTGAAAAGTATCGACCAACCGCGCGGCGGAATTACTCCCAACGACCTTGTCGGCTACGACATCGTTTGGTTCAACAATCCAGGACACCCCATGGGGTCTGTAAATACTCGAAATGCTCTTATGGGTTTTGCTGGCGGCGTCGTCCTTCAAGGTGACGATCTGACACGTGGAAACGGATTTTCAACAGAAGAATTAACGGGGCTTCGTCACATCGACAACGGAGCCAGCGTTGCATGTGACGGCGTCAACTATCCTCACGACAATAATTCGGGTCAGAAATTTCGCGTCACACTTGATGCGGAAAAAATTCCTGGAGTGAACGACAGTACGATCTCTTTTCTCTACGGAAATGATATCGATAACTCGATCCCGACTCGTCCGAACCTTGAGATCCTTGCAACGGCTAAAGGTGGACCCGAAACCTGCACACAAGAGCGTCCCGCGATCGTTCGCTATCTCAAAACATCTTCGTAAATTAGGTGCCGGCTTTTCTTGAATAAAAAATGCCCTGTAACACTTCTGTTACAGGGCATTTTCGTCAAAGAGCACCTAATCTCAAACCCTTAGAAGCGGTCGAGACTCATGACTTTGTTCCACGCGCTTACGAAGTCGCGTGAAAATTTCTGCTTTCCATCAGCCGCGGCGTAAACTTCAGCGATGCTTCGAAGTTCCGAGTGCGACCCAAAGAGGAGATCGATCGGTGTCGCCGTCCACTTCACGGCGCCTGTCTTTCGGTCAAGACCCTCATAGAGACCTTCAGCTTTTGCTTTTTGCCACTTCGTCGACATGTCGAGGAGGTTAACAAAGAAGTCGTTGCTCAAAGTTCCTGGTTTGCTTGTAAAGACACCGTGCTTTGCTTGGCCTGCGTTCGCATCCAAAACTCGGAGGCCACCGACAAGAACCGTCATCTCAGGCACTGTCAGAGTCAGCAGGTTGGCGCGATCCACCAACATCTCGGCCGGAGTCATGTAATTGCCCTCGCCGTAGAAGTTTCGGAATCCATCAGCTTTTGGCTCAAGAACCGCAAACGATGCAACGTCTGTGTCCTCTTGCGTAGCATCCATACGACCTGGTTTGAAGGGAACTGTGACGTTCGATCCGGCCGCTTTTGCAGCTCGCTCGACGGCCGCAACACCACCCAAAACAATGACATCAGCCAAAGACACTTTCGTGCCTCCGACGGCCGACTTGTTGAAATCCTTTTGGATCCCCTCAAGAACGCCAAGAACTTTTGAAAGCTCTCCTGGATTGTTAACAGTCCAGTCTTTCTGAGGTGCCAAACGAACGCGCGCGCCGTTCGCTCCACCGCGAAGATCTGTTCCGCGGAACGACGAAGCCGAAGCCCAAGCTGTTCGAACGAGCTCTGATGTCGTCAAACCCGATTTCAAGATCTTGTTCTTAAGACCATTGATGTCGGCAGCGCCAATCAACTTGTGATTTACAGCCGGGATCGGATCCTGCCAAATGAGCGAATCTTTAGGAACTTCTTTACCGATGTAACGAGTCTTTGGACCCATATCTCGGTGCGTGAGCTTGAACCATGCTTTTGCAAAAGCGAGTTCAAATTCTTTTGGGTTATCTTTAAATCTGAGAGCGATCTTCTTGTACTCAGGATCAACTTTCAAAGCGATATCCGTCGTGAACATGATCGGAGCATGACGTTTTGTCTTGTCGTGAGCATCCGGAACCAACTGCGCTGCAGCTCCACCTTTAGGAATCCACTGAACTGCGCCCGCTGGGCTTTTTGTTTTCTCCCACTCGAAGTTGAACAAATTGTCCAAGTACTGCGTCGTCCACTGCGTCGGACTTGCCGACCATGCACCCTCAAGACCGCTGGTCGTCGTGTCGACACCAACGCCTGTTCCGCACTTGTTCTTCCAGCCAAAACCCTGCTCTTCCACTCCAGCGGCTGCAGGCTCTGCACCAACACACTTCGCTGGATCCCGTTTTCCGTGCGCTTTACCGAACGTGTGACCACCGGCGATCAGCGCCAAGGTCTCTTCGTCGTTCATTGCCATGCGACCAAATGTCTCGCGAATATCTTTCGCCGCCGACATTGGATCGTGGTTTCCGTTGGGTCCCTCTGGGTTCACGTAAATGAGGCCCATTTGGACAGCGGCCAAAGGTCCTTGAAGCTTACGGTCGCCCTTGTAGCGCTCGGACTCGAGAAACTTCTTCTCTGATCCCCAGTAAACTAAATCTGCTTCCCAATCATCGGCCCGGCCGCCGGCGAAACCGTAAGTTTTAAAGCCCATCGATTCCAAGGCCACGTTGCCCGTGAGCACCATCAGATCGGCCCAAGAAATTTTGCTTCCGTACTTCTGCTTGATCGGCCAAAGAAGACGACGAGCTTTGTCGAGGTTCGCGTTATCGGGCCAGCTGTTCAAAGGCTCGAACCGCTGCTGACCGCCACCTGCTCCGCCGCGACCATCGGCCACGCGGTAGGTACCAGCACTGTGCCACGCCATACGAACGAAGAAAGGACCATAATGACCGTAGTCCGCGGGCCACCAGTCTTGTGATGTTTTCATCAAAGTCTCGATGTCTTTTTTCAAAGCCTTCACATCGAGTTTTTTGAACTCTTGAGCGTAGTCGAATTTCTCACCCATAGGGTTCGACTCAATGGCGTGTTGGCGAAGTGGCGCAAGATCAAGTCTTTCGGGCCACCAGAACTGTGGGGAAACATTGGAACGATCAGCGAGGTCTTTCGACGAATCACGTTTGTCTGCGGCAGTAGCGACTTGCGAGAACAAAAGTGCTATCAGCACAGCGCTCGAAGCTTTAAACTTGAACATAAATCTCTCCCATAAGGTGTATGGCAAAAGCTTAGCGATCTCGGGCGACGACGCAACAAGAAGTTCAAAGCGCGCTTCAAATGACAGGGTAAGTTTTGACAATCTAAGACTGCTTATTTCAAACGCATCGACCCGTGATCCCTAGCTAAACCATCGACCGATTGCGTTGATAGGTTAAGTTTGTCTCGTGAGGCATTTGATTTTTTTAAACAGCACAATCGAAGATTGATTTTCGATGTGCAGAATGATGTCGTCGCTATGTGAAGATTCCGTTAGAGACAGATTGGATCGAAATCCATCTCGATGAAATTGTGTGCAGCGCTCGCGGTACTGCGGGCAAACGCTTTCGAGAACAAATGGTTCTCGTTGCGGCCGCTATTTCGGGTCGACTCTGCGACGGTTCCATGTGTTTAAAATCAGCTAAAGTCTTTGCTGATGTCATCGAATCGATTCATTTGGGAAGTCTCGTCATCGATGACATTCAAGACGCAAGTGTAGTTCGACGCGGAAAGCCGGCCCTGCACACTCGTTTCGGAACGCCATTAGCGCTCAATGCGGGAAACTGGCTTTATTTCGAAGCCCTTGAGCGTCTGACCGTCGCTTCGGATGTACCGGAAAGTCGTCGCAACGAAGCGATCCGCCTGCTCATTGCAGCGATGCGCGAAGCCCATGAAGGCCAAGCCGTTGATCTTGGCGTCGATATGTTCACCGTCGACCGCAAGGCGGTCGGCCAAACCGTTGAACTTGCTTCGTCTAAAAAAACGGGCGCCCTCATGGAAGCGGCGTTTGGTTTGGGCTTTCTTTGCGCCAGTGAAGTTTCAGATACAAAGTACCGAGCCTTTCGAGACTTCGGCCGCGAATGGGGAATCGCCCTTCAAATGCTGGATGATCTCGGGTCTTTTTTAAGGAGTCTCAATGGGGAGCTTCCGCCAGAGCGAAGCTTCGAAGATTTCCGCAACGGTAGCCCCAGTTTTGTTTGGACGATGGCGGACGAACTTTTGGACGACTCAGCACATCGGCGTTTTCAGTATTTTGCGTCCAGCGCACGCGACCCTTTGAGCGAAAGCTTCACCAGCGGCCGCACAGAATTCGAAGACCTGATCAAGGCGTCAGAACTTTTTCCGCGCGGCCTGCGCCGAACGCGCGAGAGAATCGAAACCGCGATTTCTAAACTTGAAGCTCAGTGCCGTGTTTCGGGCCAGCTTCCAGTCAATCAAACATCAGAAATTCAGCAACTTACCACACTCAGTCGAGAACTTGAGGCCGCATATGGAAACTTCGATCGATTCAACAAGAATTCAAACCAAGACGTCGCAGAAATCGTCCGTTAGCGGACAAAAAAAACCTCGCGTTGCGGTGATCGGTAGCGGCTTCGGCGGCCTCAGCGCCGCTATTCGTCTTCAGGCGAAGGGCTACCAAGTCAAAGTTTTTGAAAAACGCGATAAGCCTGGCGGCCGCGCCTACGTCTACCAAGACAAAGGGTTCACGTTTGATGCTGGCCCCACCGTCATTACAGCACCACAGGCTTTGGATGAACTCTTTCAACTGACCGGAAAGAAGATGTCCGATTACGTCGAGATGATTCCTGTATCGCCGTTCTATCGCCTTCTTTGGGATGACGGATACAAGTTCGACTACTCCAACACCGAGAGCGAGCTCTTTGCTCAGATCCGAGAAAAAAGTCCCGGCGACGAAAACGGCTACCGTCGATTTCTGAAATACTCGAAAGAAGTTTTCGATGAGGGTTACACCAAGCTCGCTGCCACTCCGTTTTTGCACATTTGGAGCATGGTTAAAGTATCGCCTCAGTTGATTCGATTGAGTGCTCACCGCAGCGTTTTTGCGACCGTTTCGAAATACATCAAAGATCGCCATTTGCGTGAGGCGTTCAGCTTTCACTCGCTCTTGGTCGGAGGAAATCCCTTCTCGACGTCATCGATTTACACGCTGATCCACTTTCTTGAGCGAAACTGGGGTGTCTTTTTCCCTCGCGGTGGAACCGGAGCCCTTGTTCGCGCCCTCGTAAAATATTTTGAAGAGCTCGGTGGCGAAATCGTACTGAATTCAGAAGTTGAAAAAATCGAGACGAAAGCTGGAGGCGTCACCGGCATTAAAGTCGCGGGCCAACCAGTCTGGGCGTGCGACGCCGTGGTCAGTAACGGCGATGTCTTACACACTTATAAAGATCTTTTGAAGGATGAGCCAAAAGCGCGGTCCAGCGAAACTCGTCTTGAAAAGTCCGACTACTCGATGTCGCTTTTCCTCATCTATTTCGGAACCAACAAACGATATCCCCAACTGGCCCATCACAACGTCCTCTTTGGTCCCCGCTACAAGGGGCTGCTAGAAGATATTTTCGTCAACGGCGTGACGCTACCGAAGGATTTTTCGCTGTACCTTCATGCGCCAACCATTAGCGATCCTTCCTTGGCGCCGCCAGATTCAGAATGTTTCTACGTTTTGGCGCCCGTGGCGCATCTTGGAAAACTTCCGATCGACTGGAAAGTTGAAGGGCCAAAATACGCCGAGAAAATTATGGCTTACATGGAAGAAAAGTATTTGCCGGGTCTCCGCGAAAGTGTGGTCGTCCAGAAAATTTTCACGCCCGAGGATTTTAAGTCCGAATTGAACTCTCATTTGGGCGCGGCTTTTTCATTGGAACCAAAACTTACGCAAAGTGCCTACTTCCGTCAGCACAATCGCGATTCAAAAATCAAAGGTCTCTACTTCGTCGGTGCGGGCACACATCCGGGCGCGGGAGTGCCAGGGGTCGTCAACTCTGCAAAAGCGACGGCTGGACTTGTCTTTGAAGACATTAAGGTCAGTGACCTTCATGCCTAACCAGAGCCTTCAAACGCTGCAAAACTCGGTCGAGCAATCGAAATCTGATATTCAGATGGGCTCGAAGAGTTTCGCGTTTGCGAGCGCTATTTTTTCGCGAGCGCAACGGGAAAGCTGTTGGCGACTCTATGCTTGGTGCCGACGAGCGGATGATGCCATCGACAACGCGGCGTCGCCCGAGGAAGCGCAGATCGCACTCCGAAATCTTGAGAGCCAGACCACGGCGGCATTTCGCGGCGAGAATGTCACGGGACACCCCTGGGCAGGACTTAAAGAGATCGCACGAAGACATCAACTTCCTGAAAAAGCAGCCTTGGATATGCTAAGAGGCTTTGCCTTCGATGTGGGTGTCGGCGGAGACGCGGTCACTACTGAGTCCGGCAATATTTCTATTCAGATTCAAGATGAAGACGCACTTCTTGATTATTGCTACTGCGTGGCCGGCACGGTTGGACTTCTGATGTGCCCCATCATGGGCGTGAGAGACCCTGAGGCCGCACGAAGCGCCGTTGCGCTGGGTTCGGCCATGCAGCTCACAAATATCGCAAGAGACATTAAAGAAGACTATGAACGTGGCCGTATTTATTTGCCGCTGACGTGGCTCAATGAGCACAAAGTCGCAGCGGCCGATATGCTTACGACCGAAAATCGCCGACCTCTTTTTGAAGTCGTTCGTTCACTTCTTGAGCTCGCCGAAGACCTCTATGTTGCTGGCGAGGCAGGCCTTCGGTTTCTTCCCTGGCGCGCGGCGTGGGCCGTTCAGGTTGCAGCTTACATCTACCGTGATATCGGACGAAAGGTTCTCGCACGGGGTCCTGACTCTAATTACGAGCGAGTCGTCGTGGGACGCGGACGAAAGTTAGTTTTATTTTTAATGGCAACAGCTGACCTAGCAAAAGCGCGGATTTCCGCACTGGCGAGAGGGCAAGAGAAAAGGAATCGAAATGGCCTCGACATCATTTCTTCATGACACTTATGTTTACGCTTCAAGAGTAAAAACCTTTTCTCGAACTGATTGGATTGTCTATGCGGCGTGGGTTGGCCTCATGTACGGACTTTTCTTTGCGGTCACGGGATTCTTACTTCTGGGTCATATGGCTGGTGTCGAGTACCCGTCCTATGTTTGGAATATCCCCGTTGGCGTCTTTATATTTTCGACGGCCATTGCTTTCGATACCATCGGTCATCGCACGGTCTATAAGGACTTCATCGCCAAAGGCGAAGCACTTGTTCACCACATTACGATTTTTGCAGGCATCGGAAGCACCCTTCTGCTTTGCTTGGCCTACACGTATCCCGTCTTTCTAAAAATCCCCGTCTTGGTCTTAATCGGGCTCAGTGTGTTTTACTCGGTCGTTGACGAGGCTCTGCACTGGCACCGCTACATGACTCAAAATTCGGACCGCGTGGAAATGTGGAGCCACTTCTTCATCTTCCTCGGGCACATGATCATGGTGTTTGCTTGGTGGGTTTGGTACGTCGAAGGCTACGCTGGCGTCGCCGATACGATTGCCAGAAACCCAATTCTACAGATTCTTCAATAAAAGATCGCTAGCGAAAGCTCTTGTCCTCTTCGCGGGCAAGAGCAACGCAAAGAAGTACGAAAAATCCGACGCTGTAGGCGATCAATCCATAAGCGTGAGCGGAATCCATGGGGCGTTTTAGAACCGAAGCCCACAAGAGTTCTCCGTAAAGTCGGCTTGGAAGATAAATCGAAATCTTTTGCACAAGCTTTGGCAAAATATCGGGCGGCATCCAAAGACCGCCAGCAAATGACAATGTGAGATACACAAGATTTAAGACCGGCGTCGCGGACCGACCGCTGACCACCATGCCAAGCAGTAAACCAAAGCAAGAAAACGGAATCGAACCCAAAGCTAAAATGAGAAGCGTTTGGCTCCAGTTAAAACTTTTAAATTCAAGAGACCCAAAAAAATGGGCCGTCGCAAAGACACCGACAACACTTAAAATCGCAAAAACAAATCCGCTTAAGACGCGCGACGAAATGTGAAGCCCCTTCGGCCCCGGCAGAACACGAATGTACGAGTACCACGTCGATTCGCGGTCCGTCGCAATTCCAATTCCAAACTGAAACAAAACGACACTCAAAACACCGAAAGCACTAAACGACATTGTCAGCATCGCTAATCCGTCTTGGTCAGGCGCATTCGGAATTCCGAAAAACCAAAAAAACAGAGATGGAAAGATAACTGTTGAAATGACGTACATCGGCTGCCGAAGATTTTCGATCGTGAGATAAGCAGCGTGACGTAGAACGAGCATAAAGTCTTTCGCGCTCATGGCTCTTTCCGATACATGACGAGCGCTTCTTCGAGGCTTAAACGCCGAATCTCAAGATTCGTCACAGCATCGCTCGATTGAAAGAGGGCTTTCACGTCGGCGTCACTCTGGTGTGAGATTCGTTCGGTAACAGTGCCATTTTGTGTGTAACGAAGTCGTTTATAATCCAGAGGTCCAAGTATTTCGTCCATCGATCCATCAATTTTTATCTGCCCACCATCAATCAGAAGGACGCGGTCGCCGACCATAGAGGCCTCTGAAATATCATGGGTCGAAAAAAGGACCGTTCCACCATCGTCACGGAATTTTGTAATTTCGCTCCAAAGAAGTTTCTTGCCATCGACATCGAGGCCGGTTGTTGGCTCATCAAGAACGAGTAAGCGGGGTTTTCCGATCAGAGCGCAGGCAAGTCCCAGGCGGCGGCGCTCGCCTCCGCTGAATCCGCCCAATTGCTTGCGCCAAATTTTTTCCAAAGCGAACCGTTCGCGAAGTTCCGCAGAGGATGTTGGAAATTCAAAATGTGACGTCACCAAATTAAGTATTTCTTCGGCCGTCAAATGCGCTGGATAGGTCAAATCTTGCGACGTGTACCCGACGCGCGAGCGCACGTTTTTTGAGCCAGCCTTCTCGCCCCAGAGCCGCACTGTGCCTGCCGTGGGGCTTCGAAGTCCCAGAAGAAGCTTGAAGGTCGTTGTTTTTCCCGCACCATTGGGGCCCAGAAAAACAGTCACCTGCTTTTCACTCAGAGAAAAAGAGAGTGGTCCAATCCGGCTCCCTGCGGAAAAAGCCCGCTCAACATTTTGGAATTCGACGACGTTCACTGGGACGACCCCGAAGAGGTCGGTGTCCCAGCAAAGGTCGCTGTCACACGAGACGCGGCTTTGGCGACGTATTCAGTTCCAAAAATTCTGTCGCAAACCGTAAAGTAGAGACCAAAGTTCGATTTATAAAAGCGATGATGGCGCGCGTGGTGAGTGCCCGTGATCAACCACTTTGCCATATGAGAGCCAATGGGACCTTTTGGCAGAATCTCGAATCCGAGATGGTTGATGATGGCCGAGAAGGTCATCAACGACAAATAGGCGATAAGGACCACGGGATGAACCGGGACGATAAGCACGATCAGAGGAATAGCGGCAGCTTGAATGACCGCTTCCACTGGATGAAACGAAAAAGACGCCCAAGGCGAAGGCTCAAGACTTTTGTGGTGAACCGCGTGAAAACGTCGAAATGCCCAAGGCTCATGAAGTAGCCGATGGGTGAGGTAAAAATAGATTTCATGAAGGACAGCGATCAGTAAAATACTTAAGAAAAGATATGAAAGCCCATAGGCATCAAACTTCAAATAAAATCGAGCCCAACCAAGCTCCCACAAAACCCCAAGCAACGCGCCACTCACACCAAAGATCGCAGAGCTAACAAGCGACGTCTTGATTTCAAAAACTTGAATATCCCGACCCGGAAGCTTTTCGTAAATCTGACGCGACTTCCAAGACGCCGGGGTCGACGAATAGAGATAGATCCAAGCCGCTCCGACGATCAAAAAGTACCGAACGGCCACGATGAACGTCACAACCACGGCCGCCAACAAAAAATTTACGGGTTCCAGTAGTGAAAAAGGGAGATAGGATGCTAGTGTCTCGAAATGGTTTTTCACTCGGCCATGTTTCAACAAAACGGTGCTTTAAGCAAGCCCTCCCAACCCAGCAAGCCGTGCAAGATCGACATCATTGGTGCTGGTCTCGCAGGGCGTCTCACAAAGATGGCTTTGAATTGGAAGTGGCCAACACTTGATGTGAAACTGGTTCGTTCAAAACAAAGTGATCACGCCAGTAAAACTTGGTGCTTTCACAACGGGGATTTGTGCCCAAGCACAATGACCTGGCTCAAACCCTACATCTCGGAAAAATGGGATGGCTACGATGTTCACTTTCCAAAGCACCGCCGAAAACTTGAGAGCGGCTACTACGCGCTGAAGTCTCATGATTTTTTTTCGAAGACCGATGCGGACTTAAAAGAAAGTTTTATTGAAACGCCCAGAAACGATGCCGATCTTACGATTTTAACAACGGGTTGGCCCGATGGGCGTCCCAGCACTGAATGCGGTTGGCAAAAGTTTGTCGGTCTTGATGTGACGCTGCAAAGCCCTCACGGACTTTCAGTCCCTCGGCTCATGGACGCCACCGTTGAACAAATCGATGGGTACCGATTCATGTACTGCCTCCCCTGGAGCGAAACTTCGCTTTTGATCGAGGACACTTACTACGCTGAAAATTCAGAACTCAATGTTGACCAAATCAAAGCTCGGATTGTGTCCTATGCTGACGCCCAGTCCTGGGTCATCAAATCGATCGACCGGGTCGAGACCGGATCTTTACCGCTGCCGCTGTCTCAACCACCCCTTTCAGACATGACGAAAAGTGTGACCCTGGGGGCCGCATCGGGGCTTGCGCACCCAATCACGGGGTACACAACTTCGATTTTATTCCGACAGATTGAAGCTTTGCTGTCTGTCACTGAACCGACGACAGAGAATTTCTTGAAAGCCAATCGCTGGGAGACGGAGCGACTGAAGAGTGGTTTCTCTTACTTCTATTTACTGAATCGAATGCTCTTTCGCGCCAGTCGCCCAGAAGAGCGCTACAAAGTGCTTCAGCGATTTTATAAACTCTCTCCAGGCCTCATCGAACGATTCTATTCCGGCGAGACTACGGGCTCCGACCGCGCCCGCATTCTCATCGGCCGCCCCCCCGTCCCTCTCCTAAAAGCCCTCCGCGAATTTTCAATTTGGTCTTCGACCTAACATCGAGTGTTCGCAGATCTCACCGATTCGAGTACTGCGCGGCGCTTTTACCTTCTTACTGGCTCGTAAGCGCTGCACTCCGCCTTGAGTCCTCTTGACAACACCTCTGCGCGACTCATCGTAGGCCAGAGGTGTTGATGGATTACATTCCCCACATTGTTTTGATGATCGCTGGTGCTTTCGCGTTCGATCGGTTGGGACTATGGATGGAAAACAAGGGATGGATTTACTATCGTCACAAAAAGGCCACCGGCGGATGCGGCAACGCCCTTCAAGAATTTAACGCCCTTCTCAACCCCGCCGCCAGGCAAGTCGTCGAAGCCAAACAAAAAGTCTCGAAGCAAGAGGACCGACACGGTGACGGCGGGTCCCCACCCGCTGAATGAAGACCGAACATTTTTAGAAGTTACGACAGTTTCTCAATTCGTCGAAAGTAATCGGTACTGACTCTGAAAACGAACTGCCTCAGAACGATCTGACTCGAAACTTTCACAATTTATTCGAACCCGATTTTGAAACCCCCGTGGCCTCCGACTTAGGTGGCGGCAGCTGGTTTGCTGAAGAGCCAAGCCCGCAAGAGCGTGCGGTAGTAGATTTCTACCTCAGGTGACGATGCCTGGTGATCATTCAATCTGATCCGCTCCATGACAGCGAATTCAATTCCTGTCGGATCACTGACGTGCCTAGTAAATGTTGATTGTACGGCAAGTGCGATGGATGGGTCTTGCGGATCGATTTCACCGAAGAGACGACGCAATCTAACGGCCGACTCTGCAATTTGATCGACAGCGAGCGTTTCGTTTCCTTCAAGTCTTGCTTGGCGAGCTGCGCTGAAACTTGAATGCGCGGCGATTAAAAAAGACTGGATCACATTTCGACTCATCTGTGCGTTCATGCTGTAACGACTTTGCGTTTGCTGCCAAAGTTTTTCGAGTTCGGGATCGAAGACCGTCGAGTCGACTTTTTCTTTTCCAAGTCCGAAGGCAAATTTTTGTACCGCTGACGAAATTGGCTGCCAAATTGGTGCGCCGAGAACGAATATTCCGATGGTCGAGATTTGCCCAACGAGCGTCGAGAGAAACGCTGTCTCTGTTGTTAAGTACGCCGTCAGATGTGTGCTCACGGCGGCGCTTGCGACCATTGCGGCCGTCAGAATGACGTAACCACGAGCCTTCTTGCCGAAAAAACTTTGAACGCTCTGTGATTTAGACAGAGCCTCCTGAATTTCGTGAGCGAGTTTAGAAGCCTTCGCGACATCTGTACTCGCAGTCGGGGCGGAGAACAATTCCGAGCACTGGGGTGCCGATTTTGCCGATATCGGGGAAAAGATAAGCGCAAGAACGAGCAGAAGTCGCATGATAGCCTCCACGGGTATCAGGTGGCCCCTCGACTCAAAGACCTGGCTTACCTCGGTAGAGGATTACAGTAGCGGGACTGCGCCGGAATCGAACCGGACTTCCATGAAATTCGAGAGGTGAATCTCCGTCTCAGTAGCAGTGGCTTCGACCGACGGTCAAGTGCTGAGGTATGCAAACGGCACGACATCGTGGACGCCGGCCACGCAGTAGTGTCCGCGCGGACGAGTCGGATTTACTGAACTGACCGAGTAGGAATTTTGCTACCACTTACAATACCACTTCTCAGCTTACTGGTCTGTCTTGTTTGATTGGTCCTCTATGAGCCTCAGAAGTTCCGCGTTTGCAGATTAGCCAGTTGGCTTCACGGAACTCGAAGAACGTATTTGGAGAGTTCGATTTATGAACTCCGAGCTGGGATTTTTCGATGAGGAGAATCGAATTTTTAAACCCAACAACCATCTAACCCTGTCACCGATGTCCGGATAACAAAATGTTATCCGTCTACTGCCTTGCACACAGGAAAGATGAAGTTTGAAGTACCGCGTGTCGATCGGTGTCTTTTTGAGATTCTTGCGAAAACTTCGACGAAAATGGTCGGGGCGACGTGATTCGAACACGCGACCGTGCAAGCGCGGCGGAAGTGCCAGCGGCACTTCTGACGTGATGCGCACCCGAGACGAACAAGCGAAGCGA
>LNFM01003224.1_pt1 | contig 71593 bp, 69 predicted proteins | sample 596031 | NCBI WGS metagenome assembly LNFM01 (sample SAMN04254537, study PRJNA301005) | activated carbon metagenome | isolation source: dual media filters at the Ann Arbor, Michigan drinking water treatment plant | place: USA: Ann Arbor
CCAGCAAGGGCGAGAGCCTGCTCGACACCATCGCCAACCTGTCGGCCATGCATGCCGACATGTTCGTCGTGCGCCACAGCGAGAGCGGCGCGCCTTACCTCATCGCCCAGCACTGCGCTCCGCACGTGCACGTGGTCAACGCCGGCGACGGCCGCCACGCGCACCCCACGCAGGGCCTGCTGGACATGTACACCATCCGCCACTACAAGCCCGACTTCACGCAGCTGAGCGTGGCGGTGGTGGGCGACATCGTGCACTCGCGCGTGGCGCGCTCCGACATCCACGCACTGAGCACGCTCGGCGTGCCCGACATCCGGGCCGTCGGCCCCAAGACGCTGGTGCCTGGCGACCTCAAGGAGATGGGCGTGCGCGTGTGCCACGACATGGCCGAAGGCATCCGCGGAGCGGACGTCATCATCATGCTGCGCCTGCAGAACGAACGCATGAGCGGCGCCATGCTGCCGAGCGCCGGCGAGTTCTTCAAGACCTTCGGCCTCACGCCCGAGAAGCTGGCGCTGGCCAAGCCCGACGCCATCGTCATGCACCCCGGGCCCATCAACCGAGGCGTCGAGATCGACTCGGCCGTGGCCGACGGCACGCACAGCGTGATCCTGCCCCAGGTCACCTTCGGCATCGCGGTGCGCATGGCGGTGATGTCCACGATTGCCGGAAACCAGGCATGAAGATCCTCATCCGCAACGGCCGTGTCATCGATCCGGCCTCGGGCCGAGACGAGGTGGCCGACATCGCCATCGCTGCCGACCGCATCGTCGGCATCGGCAGCCCTGGCGGCTTCGCCGACTTCCCGGCCGATCGCAGCATCGATGCCAGCGGCCTCGTCGTCGCCCCCGGCCTCGTCGACCTCGCCGCGCGGCTGCGCGAGCCGGGGCAGGAACACGAGGGCATGCTGGAAAGCGAACTGGCGGCCGCGGCGGCCGGCGGTGTCACCAGCCTCGTGTGCCCGCCGGACACCGACCCCGTGCTCGACGAGCCCGGCCTGGTGGAGATGCTCAAGTTCCGCGCGCGCAAGCTCTCGCGCTGCCGTCTCTTTCCGCTGGGCGCGCTGACGCGCGGCCTGTCGGGCACCACACTGACCGAGATGGCCGAACTCACCGAAGCCGGCTGCGTCGGCTTCTCGCAGGTCGACACCCCCGTGTCCGACACGCTGGTGCTCATGCGTGCGATGCAATACGCCTCGACCTACGGCTACGCCGTGTGGCTGCGACCGCTCGACGCCTGGCTGGGCAAGGGCGTGGCCGCCTCGGGGGCCGTGGCCACGCGGCTGGGCTTGTCGGGCGTGCCGGTGGCGGCCGAGACCATCGCGCTGCACACCCTGATCGAACTCGTGCGCGTCACGCGGGCCCGCGTTCACCTGTGCCGCTTGTCCAGCGCCGCCGGCGTGGCGCTGGTGCGTGCCGCCAAGGCCGAAGGACTGCCGATCACGGCCGACGTCAGCATCAATTCGCTGCACCTGACCGATGTCGACATCGGCTACTTCAATGCCGACATGCGCCTCACGCCGCCGCTGCGCCAGGGGGCCGACCGCACGGCGCTGCGCGAGGCGCTGGCCGACGGCACGCTCGATGCGCTGGTGTCCGACCACAACCCCGTGGCCGAGGACATGAAGAACCTGCCTTTCGGCGAAGCCGAGCCCGGCGCCACCGGTCTCGAACTGCTGCTGAGCCTGGTGCTGCGCTGGGGTACCGACAGCGGCCTGTCGCTGCCCGCCACGCTGGCGCGCGTGACCAGCGAGCCGGTGCGCGTGCTGGGCGACGCCATCGGCTCGCTGTCGTCCAGTGCCGGGCGTCTCGTCGAAGGCGGCGTCGCCGACGTCTGCGTGTTCGATCCGCACGCCGAGTGGACGGTGCAGCCGGCGGCGCTGCACAGCCAGGGCAAGCACACGCCCTTCGCCTTCGGCAGCACGGGCATGGCGCTGCCCGGGCGCGTGCGCGCCACCCTGGTGGCCGGCACCGTGGCCTACGAAGCACGGGACTGAGCAGGCCCTTTGCGCACGCTGCGCGCCTTCCTGCGCCTTCTGGGGGCCGTGCTGCACGGCCTGCATGGCGTGGCCATCGTGCTGCTGCGCTTTCCGTCGCTGGACGTGGAGGGCCGGCGCGAACGCGTGCGCTGGTGGTCAGGCGGCATGCTGCAGCGCTTGGGGCTGGAACTGCGCGTGCAGGGCACCTTCAAGCCAGGGGCCAAGCTGCTGGTGTGCAACCACGTCTCGTGGCTGGACATCATGGCCGTGCACGCCGTCTGCCCGGAGGCGCGCTTCGTGTCCAAGGCCGAGGTCAGGCAGTGGCCGCTGGTCAACCGGCTCGTGAGTGCCGGCGGCACGCTCTACATCGAGCGCGAACGCCGCCGTGATGCACTGCGCGTGGTGCACCAGATGGCCGAGGCGCTGGAAAGCGGCGACACGGTGGCCGTGTTCCCCGAAGGCACGACCGGCCCCGGCCCTGAACTGCTGCCCTTCCACGCCAACCTGCTGCAGGCCGCCATCGCCACCGGCACGCCGGTCCAGCCGTTGGCGCTGCGCTATGCCGACCGCCACGGCCGCTTCAGTGCTGCAGCCGAGTATGTCGGCGACACGACGCTGCCGCAGACGCTGTGGAAGCTGGCGATGGGCGACGGTCTGGTGGTGCACGTCAGCGTGCTGGCGCCGCAGGGCGCGAGGCATGCCGACCGGCGCGCGCTGTCGGAATATCTGCGCGAGCAGATCGCCCGCACACTGGCCGAGGGCCCTTAGGCTTTGCCCTGCGAGGCGACAGCCGCCGCCGCACGGGCAGCGGCCTCGGCGTCGCCCAGGTAGCGTCGTCCCAGCGGACGCAGGTCGGCGTCGAGTTCGTAGACCAGCGGAATGCCGTTGGGGATGTTCAGGTTGACGATGTCGGCATCGCTGATGCCGTCGAGGTACTTCACCAGCGCCCGGATGCTGTTGCCGTGCGCGGCGATCACCAGGCGCTGTCCGCTGCGGATGGCCGGCGCAATGCGCTCGTTCCAGCAAGGCATCACGCGCACCACCGTGTCCTTCAGGCATTCGGTCAAGGGCACCTGGTCGGGAGCGAGCTTCGCGTAGCGCAGGTCCTGGCGCTGGCCGCGCGGGTCGCTGGCGTCGAGCACGGGCGGCGGCGTGTCGTAGCTGCGGCGCCAGATCAGCACCTGCTCGTCACCGAACTCGCGTGCCATGTCGGCCTTGTTCAGACCCTGCAGCGCGCCGTAGTGGCGTTCGTTCAGGCGCCAGTCGTGCGCAATGGGCAGCCAGGTGCGCTCCATCTCGTCGAGGCAGTGCCACAGCGTCCAGATGGCGCGCTTGAGCACCGAGGTGTAGGCGATGTCGAACTCGAAGCCTTCGGCGCGCAGAAGGCGCCCGGCTTCCCTGGCCTGTTCGACGCCAGTGGCGGTGAGCGGCACGTCGGTCCAGCCGGTGAATCGGTTCTCGAGGTTCCAGGTGGACTCCCCGTGGCGGATCAGGACAAGCTTGTGCATGTTGCGAATTCTATAATCCGCCCCTTTTGTTCTGGCCTCATCGCCACGCCCTCCGTGAATTTCCTTGTCGAAAACTGGATCCTCATCCTCGTGGCCTTTGTTTCGGGCGGCCTGCTGGTCTGGCCGATGGTCAACCGCGGCGGCGCCGGTGCCGTGCCCGCCAGCGAAGCGGTCAGGCTGATCAACCGCGAGAAGGGCGTGCTGATCGACGTCAGCGAACCGGCCGAGTTCGCCGCCAGCCACGCCGGTGGTGCGCGCAACATCCCCTTCGGCTCGCTCGAGGGCTCGAAGGACCTGCCGACCAACAAGACGCTGCCGCTGCTGCTGATGTGTCCGACGGGCGCGCGCGCCTCCCGGGCGGCTGGTCTGTTGCGCAAGGCCGGCTATGAAAAGGCAGTGGCCGTGGCCGGTGGCACCTCCGCCTGGCGCGAGGCCTCGCTTCCCGTCGAAAAGGCTGCGGGCTGAGGTCTGCAGCAGGCGGTGCGGCGTCATGACTCGGCGCGCCGCAGGGTGATGCAGCCTGCACCACAATCAGGTCACGCCGCCGCGGAGGGCGGAGCGAGGGCACCATGAACCCCGTCAGGATGTACACGACCCAGGTCTGCCCCTACTGCGTGCGCGCCAAGGCGTTGCTCAAGCAGCGGGGCGTGGCGCAGATCGACGAGATCCGCGTCGATCTCGACCCTGCACAGCGCGACCACATGATCGAACTGACCGGCCGCCGCACGGTGCCGCAGATCTTCATCGGCGACACCCACGTCGGAGGGTGCGACGACCTCATCGCCCTCGACCAGCGCGGCGCGCTGATGCCCATGCTGGGCGCCGCCCCGGCCTGACGGACTTCACGGACTTGCTCTGCGGCACACCCCATCGCGCGCACTGTTGATCCGTTTCGCTCGTTCATAATCCTCGTTGCAGTCGGCTGCCATTCGGCGGCCGATTTTGCTTATCGGAAAACTTCCCACCATGGCCGATCAGAACCCCATCTTCCAGATCCAGCGCATGTACCTCAAGGACTTGTCGCTGGAACAGCCCAACTCCCCGAAGATCCTGCTCGAGCAGACGCAGCCGCAGGTCGACATCAATCTCGGCGTGAGCGCCGAGCCCGTCACCGAAGGCATCTTCGAGGTGTGCGTCACCGCCACCGTGACCACCAAGGTGGGCGACAAGGTGCTGTTCCTGGTCGAAGCCAAGCAGGCCGGCATCTTCGAGATCCGCAACCTGCCCCAGGAGCAGATGCAGGGCATCGTGGGCATCGTCTGCCCGCAGATGATCTACCCGTACCTGCGCGCCATCGTCTCCGACGTCTGCACGCGCGCCGGTTTCCCGCCGATCCTGCTGACCGAAGTCAACTTCCAGGCGATGTTCGAAGCCCAGCAGGCGCAGGCGGCCGAGGCGGCCAACGGCAGCGGCTCGCGCATCATCACCGGCGTCAACTGAGCCCCCACGGGGGCGTACCGGACCGACCACCGCGGACATGAAGATCGCGCTGCTCGGCGCCGGCGCCTGGGGGACCTCCCTGGCTTGCGCCGCCGCAGCGCGGCACGACGTCCTGCTCTGGGCCCGTGACCCTCGACAGGCTTCTCGCCTGTCGCAGACCCGACGCAACGAGGCCTACCTTCCCGGGGTCGCGCTGCCGGACCGTCTGCAGTGCACGTCGGAACTCGACGCGGCCATGGCTCACGCGGCAGAGGGTCTGCTGGTCATCGGCACCCCCATGGCCGCCCTGCGGCCGATGCTGCTGAGCCTGCCCCCGGGTCGGCCCGTGCTGTGGCTCTGCAAGGGATTCGAGAGCGGTACCGGCGCGCTGGGTCACGAGGTGGCGGGCCAGGTTCGGCCTTCGGAGGCCTGCGGCGTGCTGTCGGGCCCCAGCTTCGCGCTCGAGGTCGCCCGTGGCCAGCCCACCGCGCTCGTGGCGGCCAGCCAGGACGCAGCCTTGCTCGAGCAGGCCGTCGACGCCTTCCATGGCGATGCGCTGCGCGTCTACAGCAGCGACGACATCGTCGGCGTGGAGGTGGGCGGCGCGGTGAAGAACGTGCTGGCGATCGCCACCGGCATCTGCGACGGCATGGCCGCGGCGGCGTCCTCGGACTTCCCGCCGCCCGGGTTGAACGCCCGGGCTGCCCTCATCACGCGCGGCCTGGCCGAGATGACGCGTCTGGGTCTGGCGCTCGGCGCGCGAGCGGATACCTTCATGGGCCTGTCGGGTCTGGGCGATCTCGTGCTCACCGCCACGGGAGACCTGTCGCGCAACCGGCGCGTCGGCCTCGGCCTGGCCGCCGGAGCCGTCTTGCCGCAGGTGCTGGCCGAACTGGGCCACGTCGCCGAAGGCGTCTACAGTGCCGCCACCGTGGTCGCAAGGGCCCGCTCGCTGGGAGTGGAGATGCCCATCAGCGAAGCAGTGGTCGAGGTGCTGGAAGGTCGCATCGCGCCCCAGCAGGCGCTGTGGCAGCTGATGGCGCGCCAGCCCAGAGCCGAAACGCAGCGGGTTCAGCCCCCGCCGCCGTAGCCGTTCTGCCGCCAGGCTTCGAACACGGCGACCGCCACCGCATTGCTGAGGTTCAGGCTGCGCTGACCTGCCCGCATGGGCAGTCGAACGCGCTGCGCGGGCGGAAAGCTCTCGCGCAGGGCCGGCGGCAGGCCGGCGGTCTCGCTGCCGAAGACCAGGCAGTCGCCGGCCTGCCAGGCGACTTCGCCGAACGGCCGACTGCCGTGCGACGTGAAGGCAAAGCAGCGCGCGGGGTCGGGTCGCTCTGACGCGGTGAAGGCCTCCCAGGAAGCATGACGGCGGACGGGGGCGTACTCGTGATAGTCCAGGCCGGCGCGACGCAACTGCTTGTCCTCCATCGAAAAGGCCAGCGGCTCTATCAGGTGCAGCTCGCAGCCGGTGTTGGCCGACAGCCGGATCACGTTGCCGGTGTTGGGCGGGATCTCGGGGGCCACGAGCACGATGCGGAACATGCAGTCGGCCTCAGCTTGCCGGGGTGCGGGCCAGCACCCAGACCTGGACGTCCGCCGCGCCGGCGCGCAGCAGAACCTGGGCGCACTGCTCGGCCGTGGCCCCGGTGGTCATCACGTCGTCGACCAGGGCGAGGTGGCGGCCGGCAATCGCCTCGCGCGCAGCGGGTTCGACGAGGAAGGCCGACCGCAGATTGGCCAGGCGCTCGGCGCGCTTCAGGCCGGCCTGGGGGCCGGTCGGCACGGCCCGGTGCAGCAGGTCGGCGCGCGCCACGATGCCCAGCGCATCGCCGCAGCGCCGTGCCAGTTCCCAGGCCTGGTTGTAGCCGCGCTCGGCCAGCCGGTCGCCGTGCAGCGGTACCGGCAGCACGAACTGCGGCTGGGGAAGGGCGGCTTCCCGTACCGCCTGGGCAAGGCGCTGCGCCAGGGCGGACGCCAGTTCAGCGCGACCATTGAACTTGAATTTCCCCACGAGGAAGTCCCACGGAAAGCCGTAGCTGGCGACGCACACCGTGCTGCTGAACGACGGTGGCTGACCCAGGCAGTCACCGCAGACACCGTGCGTCGACGGCAGATTCAGTGCGCACCGGGGGCATCGCGGCACGGGAGGGGAGAAACGGGTCGTGCAGGCATCGCAGATCCGCTGGCCGCCCCAACGGCGACAGACCTCGCATTGGCTGGGGATCGTCCAGGGCATCGGCTCAATATACTGCCCTCATGGCCGACCACGAGGCATTGCCGTCCGCTGGACGCCCGATCGACCCGGCTGCCTTCCGGCGCGTCAACGAACGCCTGCGCGCTTCTCCCGAATCGCCCTGGTTGCACGGTGAAGTGGCCCGTCGCATGGCCGAGCGCCTGCCCTTGGTCAAGCTGCAGCCGCAGAGGGTCGTCGACTGGTGGGCGCCCCTGGGCGCGAGCGGCGACTTGTTGCGGCGGGCCTATCCCCGGGCGGCACTGGTCGACGTCATGGATGTCGCCGCGGCAGAGGCGACCCGTCCGGCGGCCGGCTGGTGGCAGCGGCTCTGGCGCCAGTCTCGAGAGGTGCTGTCCGATGTCGCGGTCCCGCCGGCGTACTGCCAGCTGCTGTGGTCGAACATGGGGCTGCACCTTGCGCCCGACATCGAAGGTCTGATGCGGCAGTGGCGTCGCGCCCTGGCGGTCGACGGCTTCCTCATGTTCTCGACCCTCGGCCCAGGCACGCTGGCGGAGCTGCGGGAGGTCTACCGCCTGCTGGGCTGGGGTCCGCCCATGGCCCCTCTGGTCGACATGCACGACCTGGGCGACATGCTGGTGCATGCGGGCTTTGCCGATCCGGTGATGGACCAGGAGACGATCGCGCTGACATGGCCGACCGCCGATGCGATGCTGGCGGAGCTTCGGGGCCTGGGCGGCAATGCGGACCCGCGCCGGTTCGCCGGGTTGCGCACCCCGCGCTGGCGCGCCGAACTGGCCGAGGGCCTGGAGGCGCATCGCGACGCACAGGGCCGGGTGAAGCTGAGCTTCGAGATCGTCTACGGCCATGCCTTCTGCCCTGCACCGCGGCCCAGGGTGGCGGAGCAGACCACGGTGAGCGTCGACGATATGCGTGCGATGGTGCGTGCGGGCCGAAAGTCGGTACCGCCGCCGCGGTGATGCGACCTGCTGGCCTCCAGGAGGCTGAGCTAGAATCCCGTCGCTTGATTGGGGTCAGGGAAAGAGCTTTTCAAGAGGCCGGCCCGCCTGCTTTGAACGTATCCGCCGCTCGCTTCTTGCCCTTGGTCAACTCGCCCGATCCATGTCATTCACCCTCTCCCCAGCCCCTTGGCCTGCGCCCGCGCCCCAGGCGCCGGCGTCGGCCCGCCAGTTCGGCGTGCCCGTCACGCTGGTCGGGCCTGACGGCCCGGAGTCGGGCTGGCAGTGGCTGATGAAGCGAAACTGCTCCCTCGCACCCGGGCAGTTGCTGCGTGTCTACCTGTCGATGTGTGCGGTGTCGCTGGCCATCGCCGTGGGCTTCTACCTGCAGGGCGCGTCCTTCGTGCTGTATTTCGCAGGGTTCGAATTGCTGCTGCTGGGCATCGCGCTGCTCGCGTACGGAAGGCACGCCGCCGACCAGGAGTCGATCACGTTGGTGGGCCGTCGCGTGGAGGTGGTCCGGTGGCAGGGCAGCCGCGAACACCGCGCGGAGTTCCGGGCAGAGTGGCTGGTCGTCGAGCCCAGCGCGGGGCAAGGCTCGCTGCTCGACCTGTCCGCGCAGGGTCAGCGTGTGCGCGTCGGGCGATTCCTCCGGCCCGACCAGCGTGCCGCATTCGCCCACGAACTCCGCCAGGCCCTGCGGCGCGCCTGTCTCTACCTTTCGCCCGAGCCATCAGGTTCAGAAACCAAGTACGCACGATGATGACGATGACCTCCCTCTGGCAACGCCTCACGCAGGCCGCGGCGTTTCTCGGTGCCCTCACGATCACCCAGGCCGCGCGGGCCGTCAACGACCTGCCCGGCGGACCGGCGGTGCGCCAGATCGATCTGCACCCGCCGATGAGCAAGATCGCGGAACAGCAGCAGTGGTTGCACTATTTCGCGATGATCATCTGCGTGGTCATCTTCGTGGCGGTCTTCGGGGTCATGTTCTATTCGATCCTGAAGCATCGCAAGTCGGTCGGCCACAAGCCGGCCAACTTCCACGAGAGCGTGGCGGTCGAGATCGCCTGGACCATCGTGCCCTTCATCATCGTCATCTTCATGGGTGCAATGGCCACGCGAACCGTCGTGGCGATGAAGGACACGTCGAACGCCGACATCACCATCAAGGCCACCGGCTACCAGTGGAAGTGGGGCTACGACTACCTGAAGGGCGACGGCGAGGGCATCAAGTTCCTGTCGACGCTGGACGTCGCGCACCGCGAGATGTCCGACTCCGGCAAACCTGCCGGTGACAACTACCTCCTGAAGGTCGACAACCCGCTGGTGGTGCCCGTCGACCGCAAGATCCGCATCGTCACGACCGCCAACGACGTCATCCACGCCTGGATGGTGCCCTCGCTGGGCGTCAAGCAGGACGCCATTCCCGGCTTCGTGCGCGACACCTGGTTCCGCGCCGAGAAGACGGGCGACTTCTACGGCCAGTGCGCCGAGCTCTGCGGCAAGGAGCACGCCTACATGCCGATCCACGTGAAGGTGCTGAGCCAGGCCGACTACGCCAAGTGGGTCGAGGGCAAGCAGAAGGAAATGGCGGCCCTGGCCGATGATCCCAAGAAGGAATGGAAGCTCGAGGAACTGCTGGCCCGCGGCGAGAAGGTCTACAACGCCAATTGCGCGGCCTGTCACCGTCCCGACGGCAAGGGCGCCGGCCCGATCAAGGCGCTGGACGGCAGCGCGATCGTGCAGAACGATCCGGCAGCGCAGATCAACATCCTGCTCAATGGGGCCAACAACGGCGCGATGCCGGCCTGGAGGACGCTGTCCGACACCGAGATCGCAGCCGTCATCACCTTCACGAAGAATTCCTGGAGCAACAAGACCGGCAAGGTGATCCAGCCTGCCGAGATCGTTGCGGCCCGCAAGTAATCGCCATCCTGCCAGACCCCTCGCGCAGCTGTTCGCAGCGGCCAGTCAAGGAAATTCCATGAGTGCAGTTCTCGACCACCACGGCCACCACGCCGATGACCACGGCCATCCGCACGGCTGGCGCCGCTGGCTCTTCGCCACCAACCACAAGGACATCGGCACGATGTACCTGCTGTTCAGCTTCGCGATGCTGATGGTAGGGGGCGTGCTGGCCTTGGGCATCCGTGCCGAGCTGTTCCAGCCCGGCCTGCAGTTCGTGAACCCAGAGCTGTTCAACCAGTTCACCACGATGCACGGCCTGATCATGGTGTTCGGCGCCATCATGCCGGCCTTCGTGGGCTTCGCGAACTGGATGATTCCGCTGCAGATCGGCGCCGCGGACATGGCCTTCGCGCGCATGAACAACCTCAGCTTCTGGCTGTTGATCCCGGCGGCCCTGATGCTGGTCGGCTCGTTCTTCATGCCCGGTGGGGCGCCCGCGGCGGGCTGGACGCTCTATGCGCCCCTGACCCTGCAGATGGGCCCCAGCATGGATGCCGGCATCTTCGCGATGCACATCATGGGCGCCAGTTCCATCATGGGCTCCATCAACATCATCGTCACCATCCTGAACATGCGCGCGCCCGGCATGACGCTGATGAAGATGCCGCTGTTCTGCTGGACGTGGCTGATCACCGCCTACCTGCTCATCGCCGTGATGCCCGTGCTGGCCGGTGCCATCACGATGACCTTGACCGACCGCCACTTCGGCACCACCTTCTTCAATCCCGCCGGTGGTGGCGACCCGGTCATGTACCAGCACATCTTCTGGTTCTTCGGGCACCCCGAGGTCTACATCATGATCCTGCCGGCGTTCGGCATCGTGAGCGCCATCATCCCGGCCCTGTTCGGCTACACGTCGATGGTCTACGCCACCGGTTCGATCGCGATCCTGTCGTTCATCGTGTGGGCGCACCACATGTACACCACCGGCATGCCGGTGACCGGGCAGCTCTTCTTCATGTACGCGACGATGCTGATCGCCGTGCCCACCGGCGTGAAGATCTTCAACTGGATCGCGACCATGTGGCGCGGCTCGATGACCTTCGAGACGCCGATGCTGTTCGCGGTCGGCTTCCTGTTCGTGTTCTCCATGGGGGGCTTCACGGGCCTCATCCTGGCCATGGCGCCGGTCGACATCCAGCTGCAGGACACCTACTACGTCGTGGCGCACTTCCACTACGTGCTGGTGGCGGGCTCGCTGTACGCGCTGTTCGCCGGCGTCTACTACTGGGGCCCGAAGTGGACCGGTGTGATGTACAGCGAGACCCGCGGCAAGATCCACTTCTGGGGCTCGCTGATCTTCTTCAACATCACCTTCTTCCCGATGCACTTCCTGGGTCTGGCGGGCATGCCGCGTCGGTACGCCGACTACCCGATGCAGTTCGCCGACTTCAACATGATCGCGTCGATCGGCGCCTTCGGTTTCGGCTTCATGCAGGTGTACTTCTTCCTCTTCGTCGTCGTTCCGATGATGCGTGGCAAGGGTGAACCTGCGCCGCAGAAGCCTTGGGAAGCTGCCGAAGGCCTGGAATGGGAAGTCCCGTCGCCGGCGCCGTGGCACACCTTCGAGACGCCGCCCAAGCTCGACGCCACCGCTACGCGCGTGGTCGGCTGAGGCTTGGTAGACCACGGCCATGGACAAGTCCCGGCAGCGCAAGGCCAACTTCAGGCTGGCCCTGATCCTGGCCTCTGCCGCGGCATTGTTCGCCGCGGGTTTCGTCGCCAAGATCATCATGCTCGGCCCCAACTGAGTCCGCCATGCCCTCGTTGCTCCTGTCCGCCGACAACCGCCGCCTGCTGCTGAAGCTGCTGGTGGTGGTGGCGATGATGTTCGGCTTCGGCTATGCGCTGGTCCCGATGTACCGCGCCATCTGCGAAGCGCTGGGCATCAACGTGCTGAGCCTGTCCGAGCAGCGCGTTGCTACCGGCAGCTGGAGCGGACGCAAGCCCGCAGCCAACACGCAGGTCGACTCCAGCCGGACCATCACGGTCGAGTTCGACGCCAATGCGCGCGGCCCGTGGGACTTCAAGCCTGCCCAGAGCTCGATGCAGGTGCACCCGGGGCAGATGGTCACGGTGATGTACGAGTTCAAGAACATCCAGAACCGCACCATGGCCGCGCAGGCCATCCCCAGCTACGCACCCAAGCAAGCCAGCGCGCACTTCAACAAGCTGGAGTGCTTCTGCTTCAACGAGTACACGCTGACAGCCGGTGAATCGCGGCAATGGCCCGTCGTCTTCGTGATCGACCCGAAGCTGCCGAAGGACGTCACCACCATCACGCTGTCCTACACCTTCTTCGAAGTCGGAGGCAAGGTGCCTGCAGCCCCTGCCGGCGGTCTCGTCAAGTCGGCTTTGCCTTCTGCCGGGGCAGGTGCGTGAGCAAGGCCGAGGAAGCCGGCAAGGGCGGCGTGCTGGCCACGATGCGGGCGGTGGGCTGGTCCTTCCTGGGCATCCGCAGGTCGTCCGACTACGAGAAGGACGTGCAACGACTGAATCCGGTGCACGTGGTCATCGCCGGCGTGGTCGGTGCGGCGATGTTCATCGGCGTGCTGGTCCTGGTCGTCAAATGGGTGGTCGGCAGCGGCGTGGCTTCGTGAGCCTGCGTCGCTGAAGACCCGAGAGTTCCGTTCCGAGGAGAAACATCAAGATGTCGGCCATGACGCCATCGGGCACAACGCCCTACTACTACATCCCGTCGCCGTCGCGCCACCCGGTGCTGGCGGCCTTCGGCCTGTTTCTCGTCATTCTCGGCGCGGGGCAGTGGATCAACGGCGCCGGCTGGGGTGCCTATTCACTGCTGGCCGGCATGGCGATCTGGCTGACGGTGTTGTTCCAGTGGTTCAGCGAAGCCATCCGCGAGAGCGAAAGCGGCTTGTACTCCGACCGCATCGATGTCTCCTTCCGCTGGAGCATGAGCTGGTTCATCTTCTCCGAGGTGATGTTCTTCGCGGCGTTCTTCGGTGCCTTGTACTGGGCGCGCGTGCATTCGGTGCCGATGCTGGGCAACCTCGATCACCAGGTCCTGTGGCCTGATTTCAAGGCGATCTGGCCCAGCGCCGGCGGGGGCGTCACCGCGTCGCCCGCCGGGACCATCGAGCCGTTCTCCACCATCGGTCCCTGGCCGCTGCCGACCATCAACACCGCGCTGCTGCTCACCTCGGGTGTGACACTGACCATCGCCCACCACGCACTCATCGCAGGGAAGCGCGGCAAGACGATCACCTGGATGTGGATCACCGTGGCGCTGGGCGCGACCTTCGTCGCCGTGCAGGCCTTCGAATACATCCACGCCTACCGCGACCTGAACCTCAAGCTCAGCTCCGGCATCTTCGGCTCGACCTTCTTCCTGCTCACCGGCTTCCACGGTTTCCACGTGTTCGTCGGCATGCTGATGCTGGTGTTCATCACCCTGCGCCTGATGAAAGGTCACTTCACTCCGCAGCGGCACTTCGGTTTCGAAGGCGCGGCGTGGTACTGGCACTTCGTCGACGTGGTCTGGCTCGGCTTGTACTTCCTGGTCTACTGGCTCTGACCACCGCCCGCTCCGCACAGGACGCCGCCTCGTGCGGCGTCTTTTCTTTGTCTGCCGCGATGCTGTTTGTCAGATGCCCACGGGAATGCCGGTCGGCCGCACCCAACCCATCGCCCAACTCAGCAGGATGAACAGGAACAGTGCCACCGACAGCGCAACGCGGATGGCCAGGGCCCGTGCCATGCGCTGGTCACGGCTGCCAGGGTCGCGGCCTTTGCGGAGCATGAAGAGGCCGGCACTGCCCAGTGCACCGAGAACGGCGACGAGCATCAGGACGATGATGACTTTCATGCAGTCAGTGTATGGCAGCGCCGGGCTTGATCCGGCAGCAGGGGCGGCGTGAAGACCGAGCGCTGGATCGTCCTGGCTGCAGCCTTGCTTGCCACGGCCCTGACGGCACGGCTGGGCCTCTGGCAGCTCGACCGCGCTGCGCAGAAGAATGCGCTGCAGTCCGCGCTCGACTCCCGCCGCAGTCTGCCGGCCCTGGCGCAGGCCGACCTGGCCCGTGACCCCGCCGCATCAGCCGCCCAGCACCACCGCGCCATCGAGATCAGCGGCCTCTGGATGACCGACAAGACGGTGTTCCTGGAGAACCGCCAGATGAACGGCCGCCCGGGCTTCTACGTCGTCACGCCCCTGCTGCTGGCCGACGGCACGGCAGTGATCGTGCAACGCGGCTGGTCGCCCCGCAGCATCATGGACCGCACCCAGGTCGTGGCGCCGCCCCTGCCCTCGGGCATTGTCACCGTGCAGGGTCGCATCGCCCCCCCGCCGGGGCGGTTGTACGAGTTCGACGGCGTGGCCAGCGGGCCGATCCGGCAGAATCTCGACCTCGCTGCCTATGCGCGGGAAGTCGGCCGCACGGTCCGGCCCTTGTCGGTGTTGCAGGAAGACCGCCCCGAGGGCGCCATGTCTCCGGCCGCCGACGGTCTGCTGCGCCAGTGGCCGCGTCCCGCCGCCGACGTCCACAAGCACTACGGGTACGCGTTTCAGTGGTTCGCGCTCAGCGCTCTCATCGTGGGTCTGTATGTCTGGTTCCAACTCGTCCGTCCCCGGCAGAAAGCCCGAAGCAGTGCCTGATCCCGTGAGCTTCACCGTCCACAACGTGGCCTCGCCCGACCTGGCCGGCGAGACCAGGCGCACGCGGATCGGCCGCATCAAGATGCTCCTGGTGCTGCTGGTCTGTGCGGCGCCGGTCATCGCTTCCTACCTGACCTACTTCGTCATCCGCCCGGAGGGCCGTTCCAACTACGGGACCCTGGTCGCGCCTTCCAGGTCGCTGCCTGTAGTCGCCGCCACGGCGCTTGATGGCCAACCCTTCGACCTGGCCTCCCTGAAAGGGCAGTGGCTGCTGGTCGTCGTCGGGCCTTCGCGTTGTGCGGAAGACTGCCAGAAACAGCTGTACACCCAACGCCAGCTGCGCGAGATGCTGGGGCGGGAACGTGACCGCCTCGACAAGGTGTGGATCGTCACCGATGACGGGCCCGTCGCACCGGAATTGCAGAGAGCCATCGACAGCGTGGCGCCTCCGACGGTCGTCCGACTGCCCCGGGCGGTCGTCGCGGCTTGGCTGCAACCCGAAGCGGGGCACGCGCTGGAAGACCACCTCTTCATCGTCGATCCCATGGGCGAGTGGATGATGCGCATGCCCGCGCGGCCGGATCCAGGCAAGGTCAAGCGCGATCTCGAACGGCTGCTTCGCGCGTCGGGCTCGTGGGATCGAGCGGGCCGCTGATTCGCCATGGACGGCCCGCTGGTCGACTTCGCTCCCATCGCCCGCCTGGCGATGATGGCGGCACTCTTCGCGCTGCTGCCGCTGTCGTGGGTCTGGCTCCGCAGGCGCGGAGCCGACACCCGGGGGCGCCTGGCCGCGATCACGGCCCTGACCCTGTTCCTGACCTTCGATCTCGTGGTCTTTGGGTCGTTCACACGGCTGTCCGACTCGGGTCTGGGCTGCCCGGACTGGCCCGGCTGCTACGGCAAGGCCAGCCCGCTGGGCGCACATGCCGACATCCATGCCGCGCAGACCGCGATGCCCACCGGCCCCGTCACCTTCAGCAAGGCCTGGATCGAGATGATCCATCGCTACCTGGCGATGACCGTGGGCGTGCTGATCCTGGTGATGGCCGCCGTGAGCTGGTTCGAGCGTCGCCGCCTTCCGCACTCGCCGTGGTGGCCGACGTTCACGCTCGTCTGGGTGATCGTGCAGGGCCTGTTCGGGAAGTACACGGTGACGCTCAAGCTGTATCCCGCCATCGTCACGCTGCACCTGCTGGGGGGCCTGCTGCTGCTGGCCCTGCTGGCCGTGCAGCACGAAGCCTTCCGCGATCGCGCGTTGTCGCTCGGGGGCACCACGCGGCGCCTGGCGGGCGCCACGCTGGGCGTGCTCGGTGTGCAGATCGCCTTGGGTGGTTGGGTCAGCACCAACTACGCCGTGCTGGCCTGCACCGACTTTCCCATGTGCAATGGCCAGTGGTTGCCGCCGATGGACTTCGCGAACGGGTTTACCGTCCTGCGCGAACTCGGGCAGACCGCCGCGGGCAGCTACCTGCCGATGGAGGCCCTGGTGGCCGTCCACATGGCACACCGCTGGTTCGCCGTCGCCGCCGCCGCCATGGTGGTCTGGCTGGCGCTGCGCCTGCTGCGGCACAGCGACGCGACGGCGCGGCGCTACGGCCTGGGCCTGTCGGCACTGTTGGTCGCACAGCTGGCCAGCGGCTTGTCGAACGTCGTCCTGGGCTGGCCCCTGGTCGCTGCGCTGGCCCACTCCGCAGGCGCGGCCGCCTTCGTGCTGTTGCTCACGTCCTTGCTCGCGCGCACCGCGGCGCGAACGAGCCTGGCCAATTCCAGCGCCGGTCGCCCGGCCTGGGCTGCCTAGAATCGGCCATGGCCCAGACCCTCACCGCTGCCGGGACGGCACCTTCACGCTGGGCACAGTTCTACGCGCTGACCAAGCCGCGCGTGGTGCAGCTGATCGTCTTCTGCGCACTCATCGGCATCCTGCTGGCGCAGCCCGGCATGCCCGATCTGGTCAAGGCTGGCGCTGCCACCCTCGGGATCTGGCTGGTGGCCAGTGCCGCTGCCGCGTTCAACTGCCTGGTGGAACAGCACATCGACGCGCGCATGGCGCGCACCGCGTGGCGTCCTACGGCCAAGGGGCAGCTCAGCAACTCCCAGACCCTGCTGTTCTCGGCGGTGCTCTGCGCACTGGGCAGCGCGGTGTTGTGGGTCTGGGTGAATCCGCTGACGATGTGGTTGACGTTCGCCACGTTCGTCGGCTACGCCATCATCTACACCGTGCTGCTGAAGCCCCGCACGCCGCAGAACATCGTCATCGGGGGCGCATCGGGCGCCATGCCCCCGGTGCTGGGCTGGGCCGCGATGACCGGTGACGTCGGCCCCGAGGCGATGATGCTGTGCCTCATCATCTTCCTCTGGACGCCTCCGCACTTCTGGGCGCTGGCGCTCTACCGGGCCGAGGACTACCGCAAGTCGGGCCTGCCGATGTTGCCCATCACGCACGGTCCCGAGTTCACGCGGCTGCAGATCCTGCTCTACACGCTCGTGCTGTTCGCGGCCACGCTGTTGCCTTTCCTGTACGGCATGAGCGGCTGGATCTACCTGCTCGCCGCAGTGATCCTGGGGGTGGGGTTCATCGTCTACGCCGTGCAGCTGTGGCGCGAGTACAGCGATGCGCTGGCCCGCAAGACCTTCCGCTTCTCGATCTGGCATCTGTCGCTGCTCTTCGCGGCGCTGCTGGTCGACCACTACCTGACTCCATGGCTCAATACGCTCGCAGGCTGATCCTGGCGCTTGCCGCCGCCAGCCTTCTGTCGGCGTGCGACCGGCCGGGGTCGGCCTCGTCACCGTCCTTCAAGGCGGTCGACATCACCGGCGCCGACTACGCCCGCGAGCTCCAGTTGCCCGACGCAGAAGGCAAGGTCCGCACGCTGGCCGAGTTCAAGGGGCAGGTCGTGCTGGTGTTCTTCGGCTTCACGCAATGCCCGGACGTGTGCCCGACCACCATGCTCGAACTGGCGGCGGTGAAGAAGGCCTTGGGTCCTGACGGCAGCCGGGTGCGCGGCATCTTCGTGACGATCGATCCGGAGCGTGACACGCCCGAGGTGCTCAAGGCCTACGTGGCCAGCTTCGGCCCGGACTTCATCGGCCTTCGGGGTGACGCCGAGCAGACCAAGGCCGCGGCGAAGCACTTCAAGGTGTTCTATGCCAAGGTCCCGGGCAAGGCCGAGGGCAGCTACACGATGGACCACACCGCGGGGTCCTACGTCTTCGATGCGAAGGGCCGGGTTCGCTTGTTCACGCGCTACGGCACCGGGGCCGAGGCGCTGACGCACGATCTCAAGGCCCTGCTGGCCGAGCCAGCCTGAAAGCAAAACGGCCCGCCGGGGGCCGGCGGGCCGTGGGAAACGGATGCTCTGGGGAGCCTCAGGCAGCCACTTCGAGGGTCTTGCGCATCTTCTTCATGGCGGCCACTTCGATCTGGCGGATGCGCTCGGCACTCACACCGTACTCCGCCGCCAGTTCGTGCAGGGTCATGCCGCCAGAGGCATCGTCGTTCACCTTGAGCCAGCGCTCCTCCACCACACGGCGGCTGCGCGGGTCCAGCACGTTCAGCGCCTGTGCGATGCCATCGCCGGACAGCCAGTCGCGGTGCCGTGCTTCGAGCGCCCGGGTCGGCTCGTTGGAGTCGTCGGCCAGGTAGGCGATGGGCGCATAGGCTTCTTCGCCATCGTCGTTCTGCGACTCCATCGCAACGTCACCGCCCGACAGCCGCGTCTCCATCTCGATGACTTCCTCGGGCTTCACGTTCAGCTCGCGCGCCACCGTGTCGACCTCGGCCGGCGTCAGCGTGCTGCGGTGCGTGTCGGCGTCCAGGGCATCCTCCTTCAGCCCCTGTTTCATCGAGCGCAGGTTGAAGAACAGCTTGCGCTGGGCCTTGGTGGTCGCCACCTTCACCATGCGCCAGTTCTTCAGGATGTACTCATGGATCTCCGCACGGATCCAGTGCAGCGCGTAGCTCACCAGGCGAACACCCTGTTCCGGGTCGAATCGCTTCACGGCCTTCATCAGTCCGACGTTGCCTTCCTGGATCAGGTCGCCTTGGGGCAGACCGTAACCCATGTACTGGCGCGAGACCGACACCACCAGCCGCAGGTGCGACAGCACCAGCCGGCCTGCGGCCTCGAGATCGCCCGTGCTCTGCAGCCGGCGCGCCAGGGACACCTCTTCGGGCTGCGTCAGCATCGGCAGCCGGTTCACGGCGCTGATGTACGCATCCAGGTTGCCCAGCGACGGCACCATGGCCCAGGGGTCACGGACTGACAAAGCGGTGGCAGCGGTTGTGTTCATGAGTTTGAGATCGGACCTCGTCGGTTAGGTTCCACAGATATTAGCACTCCCTGTGGTTGAGTGCTAAAGCCGGTGAAGATGCTATCGACGTGAGTGCATGCTCTCGCGATAGAGTTCACAAAATCCGGTCGGACGGCTGCCTCCGGGCGGGCTCGCCAAGGCCCGCCACGCCCGAGGGTCGGGGACCCGGGGCAGGCCCACCGGCCCTCAGCCGCGTGCCGGGAGCGTCGGAGCGGCCGGCGCCGGGCTGCCGGGGGCCTTGGTCACGCGCACTCGGCTGCCCGTGGTGACGATGATGACGGCGTCTCCGGCGTTCAGGGTCTCGCCGGCCTTGGCCTGCACGATGGCGCGGCGCTCGCCGTTCTTCAGTTGCACGAGAAGCTCGACGGCCTGTTCGCGGGTGGCGGCGCGTTCGGTCGCGTTCCCGATCACGCCGCCCACCACCGCGCCCAGTACGCCGATCACCGCCGCCTCGCGGCTACCGCCCACCGACGAGCCTGCGATGCCGCCCACCACACCACCCGTGACACCGCCGAGGCCGCTCTGCGTGCCGTCGACCACGACAGGGCGCACCGACAGCACGACGCCGTCGATGACCGTCGACATGCGCTGCGCATCGCTGCGGCTGATGACGTCGGAGCTGGTGGTGGAGCAGGCCGCCAACGCCAGGGTGACGGCCAGGGCGGCCAGGGTGCGGTTCATGAGGTGCTTTCAGAGCTGAGGACGGTCCAACGGCGGGCGCGGGATCGGGTTGACGCCACCGTCGTCACGTTGGATATCCACGACGGCACGAGGTTCCCCCTCGGCCGGGCCACCCATTGACGATCGTCAGCCGTGCAGCCGGCTGCTGCGCGGCACCGACGCGAGCAGGAAGTCCATCTGGTCGGCGAAGATGCGCCGGCCTCGCAGGATCATGTCCTCGTGCAGATTGGGCACGTAGGGCAGGTACAGCAGGGCCATGCGGGCCTCTTCCGGCACACGGTTGCCCTTGCGGCCGTTGCAGGCGCGGCAGGCGGTGATGCAGTTCATCCAGGTGTCGTGACCGCCCCGGGACACGGGCACGATGTGCTCGCGCGTCAATTCGTCGAAGTGGAAGTGGCCGCCGCAGTAGGCACAGACGCTGCGGTCGCGTGCGAACAGCTTCGGGTTGGTGAGGGCCGGAGCCTGCCGCCAGGCGCGTGTGGGCACCGCGCCGCGAACGGCGACGATGGGGTGCACGGCGATGCGTGACTGCAAGCCCGTGGTGCGCTGGATGCCGCCTCGCAACACATGGAAGGCATCGCCCAGCGTCCAGGCCACGGCATCACTGGCATACAACAGAGCCGCCTCGCGTGGCGAAATCCACGCCTGGGGCCGACCGGACACATCGAGTTGCAGCACGTCCATGCCCGGAGAGTACCCAATCCAGCGTGATCGCTCAATGACAGGGGCCAATCCGGTGCGGATGTGGCGTGTTCACGGCACGATCGGGTTGCCAGTCGGCACGTTCCCGCCGGCGCCGTCATCTGCACGGAATCTCACGCTTCTAGGACCGGACGTCTAGAAAATCGGCCCGACAGCCTGCATGGAGAACACGAACGTCTGCAAAATAGCACGATCGTTCGTTTTCCCGGAGGCATGGCCACCATGCAGACCCCCTCGGGCCCGTCCCGGCCCGTCATCGCGTCGCAGCGCCTGCAGGGAAAGGGCTTGCAGACGCGTGCCGCGATCCTCGACGCAGCCCTCGGACTGGCCTCGCACATGGGCCTGGAGGGCCTGTCCATCGGAGCACTGGCCGAAGTGACGAACATGAGCAAGTCGGGCGTCTTTGCCCACTTCGGCTCGCGCGAGGAACTGCAGATCTCCGTGATCCGCGAGTACCACGCCCGCTTCGAGGAAGAGGTGTTCTTCCCGGCGATGAAGGAGCCGCGCGGCCTGCCCCGGCTGAACGCCCTGTTCGAACGGTGGATCCGCCGCGTGTCGGTCGAGCTCGATTCGGGCTGCATCTACATCAGCGGCGCCGTCGAGTTCGACGACCGGCCCGGCCCGGTCCGCGACGCACTGGCGGAAATGGTCCGCGCCTGGCACTCGGCGCTGCAGCGCGCCATCGCGCTGGCCGTCGAAGCGGGTCACCTGCGCCAGGACACCGATCCGACCCAGATGCTGTTCGAGATCCACGGCCTGATCCTCGCCCTGCACCACGACGCGCGCTTTCTGCGCAACCCCGGCGTGCTCGACCGCGCCCGCATCGCCTTTGCCCGCATCGTGCAGCACTACCAGGCGCCCGACGCCGACCTGCTGCGCCCCGTTCGTCCGCGCGCTGCGCGCGGCTGAGTCCCTTTCGTACCTCTCCAGGAGCCTTCGATGCCCCAATACACACCCCCGCTGCGCGACATGCAGTTCGTGCTGCACGAACTGTTCAACGTCACCGACACGTTGCGCACTCTGCCCCGCCACAAGGACATCGACGTCGACACCATCAACGCCGTGCTCGAGGAAGGCGGCAAGTTCGCCGCCGAGGTGGCATTTCCTCTGAACCTCAGTGGAGACCAGGAAGGCTGCACGCTGGACAAGACCACGCACGAGGTGCGCGCGCCCAAGGGCTTCAAGGAGGCCTATGCGCGCTATGTCGAGGGCGGCTGGCCCAGTCTGAGCTGCGACCCGGCCTACGGCGGCCAGGGCCTGCCGGTGCTGCTGAACCAGTGCTTCTACGAGATGCTGAACTCGGCCAACCAGGCCTGGATCTCGCACGGTGCCTACGAATGCCTGAAGGCGCACGGTACCGACGCGCAGAAGGCCGCCTACCTGCCCAAGCTCACCAGCGGCGAGTGGACCGGCACCATGTGCCTGACCGAGCCGCATTGCGGCACCGACCTCGGCCTGCTGCGCACCAAGGCCGAGCCTCTGCCCGACGGTCAGTTCAAGCTCACGGGCCAGAAGATCTTCATCTCCGCCGGCGAGCACGATCTCGCGGCCAACATCATCCACCTGGTGCTGGCCCGCCTGCCCGACGCGCCGGCCGGCAGCAAGGGCATTTCCCTCTTCGTGGTGCCGAAGTACCTGGTGAATGCCGACGGCTCGGTCGGTGCCCGCAACCCGATCTTCTGCGGCGCGCTCGAGCACAAGATGGGCATCCACGGCAACGCCACCTGTCAGATCAACCTGGACGGCGCCGTCGGCTCGTTGGTGGGTCAGCCGCACAAGGGCCTGGCGGCGATGTTCGTGATGATGAACGCGGCACGCCTGGGTGTGGGCAACCAGTCGCTGGGCCTGACCGAGGTGGCCTACCAGAACGCGGTGGTGTACGCCAGGGACCGCATCCAGATGCGCAGCCTGTCGGGGCCGAAAGCCCCGGACAAGCCGGCCGACCCCATCATCGTGCACCCTGACGTGCGCAAGATGCTGCTGACCGCGCGCGCCTATGCCGAAGGCGGACGCGCGCTGGCCATCTACATCTCGCTGCTGCTCGACCAGGAGATCGCCACGGAAGACGAAGAGGAGCGCAAGGAGTGCGCCGACCTCGTGGCCCTGCTGACACCCATCGTGAAGGCCTTCCTGACCGACAACGCCTGGATCGCCACCTCGCACTGCCAGCAGGTCTACGGAGGCCACGGCTACATCAAGGAATGGGGCATGGAGCAGTACGTGCGCGATGCCCGCATCAACATGATCTACGAGGGCACGAACACCATCCAGTCGCTCGACCTGCTGGGCCGCAAGGTGCTGGGCGACAACGGCGCCAAGCTGAAGAAGTTCGGCCGCCTGATCGCCGACTTCGTCGAGGAAGAGGGCGTGCGCGAGGACATGCAGGAGTTCATCAACCCGCTGGCCGACCTGGGCGACAAGGTCAACAAGCTGACGAACGAACTGGGCATGAAGGCCTTCCAGAATGCCGACGAGGTCGGCGGCGCCGCGGTGGACTATCTGCGCGTGCTGGGCCATCTGACCTTCGCCTACCTGTTCGCCCGCATGGCCAAGATCGCGCTGGACAAGAAGGACTCGGGCGACCCGTTCTACACCGCCAAGCTGCACACTGCACGCTTCTACTTCGCCAAGCTGCTGCCGGAAACGGCCGGCCTCATCCGCAGCGCGCGCAGCGGCGTGGCGCCGCTGATGGCGATGGACGAAGCGCTGTTCTGACCCGCGTTCCCACCCACACCACAAGACGGAGACAAGCCATGACGATGAAGACCGTGTTCGCCGCGTTCTGCCTGATCGCCAGCAGTGCCGCATTCGCCCAGGCCACGCCGACCGGCGTCTGGAAGACCATCGACGACGAGACCAAGCAGGAACGCTCGATCGTGCGCATCACCGACGCCGGCGGCGCCCTGAGCGGCAAGATCGAGAAGCTGCTCGACGCGACCAAGCAGGACGCGAAGTGCGACAAGTGCAGCGATGCGCGCAAGGACAAGCCGGTGATCGGCATGACCATCATCGAAGGCGTGAGGAAGAACGCCGCCGAGGACCACTGGGATGGCGGCACCATCCTCGACCCGAACAACGGCAAGACCTACAAGGTGCGCCTGACGCCCAAGGACGGCGGCAAGGTGCTGGAAGTGCGTGGCTTCATCGGCCCCTTCTACCGCAACCAGATCTGGCAACGCGTCGAATGACGCCTGGAGAGACCATGAACCGATTCAATGTCCGCAAGGTCGCCGTGCTCGGCGCCGGCGTGATGGGCGCGCAGATCGCGGCACATCTCGTCAACGTGCGCGTGCCCGTCATCCTGTTCGACCTGCCGGCCAAGGACGGCCCGAAGAACGGCATCGTCAGCAAGGCCGTCGAAGGCCTGAAGAAGCTCAAGCCGGCGCCGCTGGGCGTGCCGGAGGAGGCTGCGCTGATCGAGCAGGCCAACTACGAGGAGCACCTGGACAGGCTGGGCGAGTGCGACCTCGTCATCGAGGCCATTGCCGAGCGCATGGACTGGAAGCTCGACCTCTACCGCCGCATCGCGCCGGCGCTGGCCCCGCACGCCATCGTGGCCAGCAACACCTCGGGCCTGTCGATCACCGCGCTCAGCGAGGCGCTCCCGGAGTCGATCAAGCCGCGCTTCTGCGGCATCCACTTCTTCAACCCGCCGCGCTACATGGCGCTGGTGGAACTGATCGACACGCCGGCCACGCAGCCCGAGGTGCTGGACCAGCTCGAAGCCTTCGTCACCAGCGCGCTGGGCAAGGGCGTGGTTCGGGCCAAGGACACGCCCAACTTCATCGCCAACCGCGTCGGCATCGCCGGCATGCTGGCGACGATCAAGGAGGCCGAGACCTTCGGCCTGGGCTACGACGTCGTCGACGACCTCACGGGCAAGAAGCTGGGCCGCGCGTCGTCCGGCACCTTCCGCACGGCCGACGTGGTGGGGCTGGACACCATGGCGCACGTCATCAGGACCCTGCAGGACAACCTGGGCGAAGGCAAGCGCATCGCCGACCCCTTCGCGCCGATGTACGCCACGCCGCCGGTGCTGGGGCGCCTGATCGAGCAGGGCGCGCTGGGCCAGAAGAGCGGCGCCGGCTTCTACAAGAAGGTGGGCAAGGACATCCTGCGTCTCGACCCGGCCAAGGGCGACTACGTGCCTGCCGGCGGCAAGGCCGAGCCCATCGTCGAGCGCATGCTGAAGAAGGCGCCGGGCGAGCGGCTGAAGCTGCTGCGCGAGTCGAGCAACCCGCAGGCCCAGTTCCTGTGGGCCATCCTGCGCGACGGCTTCCACTATGCGGCCGTGCACCTGGCCGACATCGCCGAGAGCGCGCGCGACGTCGACTTCGCGATGCGCTGGGGCTTCGGCGTGAAGCAGGGCCCGTTCGAGCTGTGGCAGGCGGCCGGCTGGCAGCAGGTCGCCGAGTGGGTGAAGGCCGACATCGATGCCGGCAAGGCACTGAGCAAGGCGCCCCTGCCCGCCTGGGTGTTCGACGGCCGCACCGGCGTGCACACGCCGGAAGGCTCGTGGAGCCCGTCGAAGCAGGCCTACATCCCCAGGCGCGAGCTGCCGGTCTACCAGCGCCAGCACTTCCCCGAGGACGTGCTGGGCGCGGGCAGCGTCGATCCGCTGAACAGCGGCACCGAGCTGTTCCGCAACGAAGAGATCCGCGTCTGGACGCTCGACGGCGAGGTGCTCATCGCCAGCATCACCGCCAAGCTGCACCTCATCAGCCCGACCGTGGCCGAAGGCCTGCAGGTGGCGCTGGACCACGCCGAGGCTTCCTACAAGGGCCTGGTGATCTGGTCACCCGACGACGTGTTCTCGGCCGGTGCCAACCTCGAGGCGCTGATGCCGGTGTTCATGAAGAGCGGCGCCAAGGGCATCGCGCCCGAACTGAAGAAGTTCCAGGACTTCATGCTGCGCCTGCGCTATGCGCAGGTCCCGGTGATCAGCGCCATCCGCGGCATCGCCCTGGGCGGCGGTTGCGAGCTGGCGGTGTATTCCAGCCGGCGCGTGGCGGCCATGGAGTCCTACATGGGCCTGGTCGAGGTCGGCGTGGGCCTGGTGCCCGGCGCCGGCGGTCTGACCTACATCGCACGCCGTGCCGCCGAGATGGCGTCGGCCGCCAATGCCAACGCCGACATCCTGAAGTTCGTCACCGACGGCTTCACCAACGCCGCCATGGCCAAGGTGGGCACCAGTGCGCTCGAATCGCGCAAGCTGGGCTACCTGCTGTGGAGCGACGTCATCGTGCCGCACAAGGACGAACTGTTGTTCGTCGCCACGCAGCAGGCCAAGGCGATGTTCGACAGCGGCTACCGCCCGCCCGCGAAGACGCCCTTCCCGGTGGCCGGCCGCAGTGCCATCGCCACCATCAAGGGCCAGCTGGCCAACATGCGCGATGGCGGCTTCATCAGCGCGCACGACTTCCACATCAGCGCGCTGATCGCCGACGTGGTGTGCGGCGGTGAAGTGGATGCCGGCTCGCTCGTGACCGAGGAGTACCTGATGGCGCTGGAGCGCAAGCACTTCTGCAGCCTGCTGGAACACTCGAAATCGCAGGAACGCATCATGGGCATGCTGTCGACCGGCAAGCCCGTCCGGAATTGACCCACCCCCGCAGCGGCTTCGCCGCTCCCCCTCAAGGGGGCGCCGCCGGTGGCCCGGCAAAGCCGGTTCCACGGCGGCCGCTTGGCAACACATTGGAGCTATCGAGATGACGAAGCAAGTTCAAGACGCCTACATCGTTGCCGCCACGCGCACGCCCATCGGCAAGTCCGGGCGCGGCTACTTCCGCAACACGCGGCCCGACGACCTGCTGGTGGCCGCCGTGAAGAGCGCGCTGGCGCAGGTGCCCTCGCTCGACCCGAAGGCCATCGAGGACGCCATCATCGGCTGCAGCTTTCCCGAGGGCGAGCAGGGCATGAACATGGCGCGTGCCGCGATGGTGCTGGCCGGGCTGCCGCACTCGGTGGGCGGCGTCACCGTCAACCGTTTCTGCGCCAGCGGCCTGACCGCGCTGCAGATGGCGGCCGACCGCATCCGCATCGGCGAGGCCGACGTGATGATCGCCGGCGGCGCCGAGAGCATGAGCATGGTGCCGATGGGCGGCAACAAGCCCAGCTTCAACCCCGAGGTCTTCGCGCGCGACGAGAACGTCGGCATCGCCTACGGCATGGGCCTGACGGCAGAGAAGGTGGCCGCGCAGTGGAAGGTCTCTCGCGAGGACCAGGACGCGTTTGCCCTGGCCTCGCACCAGAAGGCGCTGAAGGCCATGGCTGCGGGCGAGTTCAAGGACGAGATGACGCCGGTGACGGTGGTCGACCGCTTCCCGGACCTGGCCAGCGGCGAGGTGAAGACGCGCACCCGCACCGTCGAGCTCGACGAAGGCGCGCGTCCCGACACCAGCCTGGAAGGCCTGGCCCGGTTGCGGCCCGTGTTCTCGGCCAAGGGCAGCGTGACGGCGGGCAACAGCTCGCAGACCAGCGATGGGGCCGGTGCGCTCATCCTGGCCAGCGAAAAGGCCGTCAGGCAGTTCAACCTGCAGCCACTGGCCCGCTTCGTCAGCTTCGCTGCGCGGGGCGTGGCGCCCGAGATCATGGGCATCGGCCCCATCGAGGCCATTCCCGCGGCACTTCGCTATGCCGGGCTGAACCTGTCCGACATCGGCTGGATCGAGCTCAACGAGGCTTTCGCAGCCCAGGCGCTGGCGGTCATCAACACCGTCGGGCTCGATGCGAGCAAGGTGAACCCGATGGGCGGCGCGATCGCACTGGGCCACCCGCTGGGGGCCACCGGGGCCATCCGCGCTGCCACCGTGGTGCACGCGCTGCGCCGCCACCGCCTGAAGTACGGCATGGTGACGATGTGCGTCGGCATGGGGCAGGGCGCCGCCGGCATCATCGAAGCGGTCTGAACAGCATTCGCACGGAGACAGTCCCCATGACCATCAAGACCGCCACGCTCAACGGCGTGGCCACCATCGAGATCGCACGGCCCGAGAAGAAGAACGCGCTGACCGTGGCGATGTACCAGGCCATGAGCGACGCGCTGGTGGCCGCAAAGGCCGACCAGGCCGTGCGCGCCGTGCTGATCACCGGCCAGCCCGGCATCTTCACGTCGGGCAACGACATCGAGGACTTCATGTCGCGGCCGCCCGGTCAGGGCAGCGACTCGATGGAATCGCCGGTGTTCAAGTTCATGCGCGCGCTGCTCGACTGCGACAAGCCGGTGGTGGCGGCGGTCACCGGCGGCGCCGTCGGCATCGGCACGACGATGCTGCTGCACTGCGACTTCGTCTACGTCTCCGACGAGGCCCGCCTGGCCATGCCCTTCGTGGCGCTGGGCCTGGTGCCGGAGTTCGCCTCCAGCCTGATCGTGCCGCAGCTGATGGGCCACCGCCGTGCGGCCGAGAAGCTGCTGCTGGGCGACCCGTTCACGCCGGAACAGGCGGTGGAATGCGGCATCGCCAACGCCGTGCTGCCTGCCGGCGAGGTGGTGAACCACGCGCGCCGCGTGGCCGAGCGCTTCAACAGCCTGCCGCCGGGTGCGGTGCGGGAAGCCAAGCAACTCATGCGCGGTCCGCAGCACGAGCTGACCGTGAACGTCATCCGCAACGAGGGCGAGATCTTCGGCCGCCGCCTGCGCAGCCCCGAGGCGATGGAGGCCTTCCAGGCCTTCTTCCAGAAGCGCAAGCCCGACTTCAGCAAGTTCTGATGTCGCTGGCCGCAAAGCTCGCCCTGAGCCCGCTGCTGGTGGCGCAGGGCCTGCTGACGCGCACGCGCATGCCGCGCCTGCCCGAAGCCGACGGCGCGCGGGCCGGAGAGGTCGGCGACGGCCGGCTGTGGCGCCTGCTGGTGGCCGGTGACTCCTCGGCCGCCGGTGTCGGTGTGGCGACGCAGGACCAGGCGCTGGCCGCACCCCTGAGTCGACTGCTGGCACGGCGCTGCAGCGCTCGCATCCAGTGGCAACTGGTGGCGGCGTCGGGCCTGACCACCACGCAGACCCATGCACGCCTGCAGGACGCGCTGCGAGGCACGGTGGAGGTGGCGGTGGTCGTCACCGGCGTCAACGACGTCATCGACCAGATCCCCTCGTCACGCGCCGTGGCCGCCCGGGAAGCGCTGGTGAACTGGCTGCGCAATGCACGCGGCGTGCAGCATGTGGCCTTCGCGCCGCTGCCCCCGGTGCATCGCTTTCCGGGCCTGCCCCAGCCCTTGCGATGGGTGGCCGGCAGCGACGCCCAGCGCCACAACGACGCGTTGATGCGCTGGGCGGCCACGCGCAGCGATGTGTCGGTGGTGCCGCTGCAGCTGCCGCTGGACGCCGGTGTGATGGCCTCCGACGGTTTCCATCCCGGCGCGCCGGTGTACAGCGCCTGCGCCTCGGGCATGGCCGAACACCTGAGCACCCGCGTGTGGCCCTCGTTGCAGCACGGTACGCCTTGACCCGAGGTCGGGGCGCCGGGTCGCGCCGCGCCGACTGACTTTCGCGCACACCGGATCGCGGGGCCCTGGCGTCGCCGGTCGTTCTGCGGGTGCCAGAATGCCAGGATGGACGCACTGGCAACAATGGTCGCTCCGCACGGGGCTGGATCGGCGAGGCTCGGCACAGGCTGTCGCGGCGTGGGCATAGGCGCGGCTCTGGTGGCCGCGATGCTCGCCTGTCCGCTGTCCGCCTCCGCCGTGGTGCTGTTCGAGCCCTCGGCGGGGGCGCCGCTGTCCCAGGGCTGGCTGCCGTTGATCGATGGCGCGGCCGGGGCCACCGGCCTGCAGGCCGACCGCTACACGCTCGACACGCGGGGCGAGGGGGTGTCGACGCACGGCCATGGCCGCATCGCGCCGACCGCGTTGAATGCGGCCGAGGGTTACTTGGTCGCATTCAATGCACGCATCGAGGCCGAAACCCATGCAAGCACCAACCGCGCCGGCTTCTCGATGGTCTTCGTCGGCAGCGACCCCGCGCAGTCGATCGAGATCGCCTTCTGGGAAGGCGAGGTCTGGGCCTACGACTACGTGGCGGCCAGCAGCGATCGCTTCGTCAAGGGGCCGTCGGCCGCCTTGAACACCGGCATCGCCCTGCGCGACTACCAGCTGCGTGTGCAGGGCGCGGACTTCGGCCTGTGGTCCGGCGGCCAGCTGCTGTTCGGTGGCCCGCTGCAGGACTACAGGGCGCAGGGGTCGCCCTACACGGTGTCGAACTTCGTCTTCTTCGGCGACAACACCTCGCGCGCTGCGGCCAGTGTGGAACTGGGCGCAATCTCGCTGCTGCCGATCCCGGAGCCGGCCCCCATGGCGCTGATGGCGCTGGGCCTGGCCGGCGTGGTCTGGCGCAGCCGCCGCCGGCGGCACGCCCTCAATCGCGGATGATCGTCCGCGGCTTGCCGCTGCCGTCGATGGCGACGTAGGTCACGTTCGCCTCCGTCACCTTCACCACCTGCAGGTTGGCCGGATTGCGTTCGGCGTAGACCTCGACGTGCACCGTCACCGAGGTGTTGCCGATGCGCGTGACGCGGGCGTAGAAGCTCAGCAGGTCGCCGATGGACACCGGCTGCTTGAAGATGAACTCGTTCACCGCCACGGTGGCGATGCGGCCCTTGGCGATGCGGGCAGGCAGCACGGCGCCGGCCAGGTCGACCTGCGCCATGATCCAGCCCCCGAAGATGTCGCCGTTGGCGTTGCTGTCGGCCGGCAGAGGCATCACGCGCATCACGAGTTCGGCGCCATCGGGCAAACTCGTGGGTCCGGTGAGCGCGCCGACCAGCGGTGTGCGGGGGCTTGTTTCGGGGGCCATCGGCATCATCTCCACCCATTCCAGTCACTTCATTCTTTCATGAGACACCACAGCGCCGCGTTGCCAGTCCCTGCTGCCGAGGCAGGCCCTGTCAAGCCGCGCTCCGACTGGGCCACGCTGGGCCGCTTGCTGCCCTACCTGTGGCGCTACCGCTGGCGCGTCGCCATCGCGCTGGCCTTCCTCGTCGGGGCCAAGGTCGCCAACGTCGGTGTGCCGGTGCTGCTGAAGACGCTGGTCGACACCATGAACATCAAGCCAGGCGACGCCGCCTCGATGGTCGTGGTGCCGGTGGGCCTGCTGCTCGCCTACGGCGGCCTGCGCCTGTCGACCTCCCTCTTCACCGAACTGCGCGAGCTGATCTTCGCCAAGGCCACAGAAGGCACGGCACGCAGCATCTCGCTGCAGGTCTTCCGTCACCTGCATGCGCTGAGCCTGCGCTTCCACCTCGAGCGCCAGACCGGCGGCATGACGCGCGACATCGAGCGCGGCACGCGTGCCGTGCACTCGCTGATTTCGTACTCGCTCTACAGCATCGTGCCGACGCTGATCGAGGTCACGATGGTGCTCACCATCCTGGCCGTCAAGTTCGACGTCTGGTTCGCAGGCATCACGGTCTTCGCCCTGGTCTTCTACATCGGCTTCACCGTCACCGTGACCGAGTGGCGCACGAAGTTCCGCAAGGAGATGAACGAAATCGACTCGGTGGCGCATTCGCGCGCCATCGACTCGCTGCTGAACTACGAGACCGTCAAGTACTTCAACAACGAGGACTTCGAGGCGCGCCGCTATGACGAGAACCTCGAGAAGCTGCGCCGCGCCTCGCTGAAGAGCCAGAGCACGCTGTCGATCCTGAACACCGGGCAGCAGCTCATCATCGCCACCGCGCTGGTGGCCATGCTGTGGCGCGCCACCGAGGGCGTGGTGGCCGGCCGCATGACGCTGGGCGACCTGGTGATGGTCAACGCCTTCATGATCCAGCTCTACATCCCGCTGAACTTCCCAGAGCCTGACCGACCTGGACAAGATGTTCACGCTGCTGGAGCGCAATCGCGAGGTCGACGACCAGCCGGGCGCCAAGAACCTGCAGGTCAGCGACGGCGCGGTGCGCTTCGACCACGTGTCCTTCTCCTACGACCCCTCGCGACCCATCCTGCACGACGTGAGCTTCGAGATCCCGGCCGGCAAGACGGTGGCCGTGGTCGGCCCCTCGGGCGCCGGCAAGTCGACGCTGGCGCGGCTGCTGTACCGCTTCTACGACGTGTCGGGCGGCGCCGTGACGATCGACGGGCAGGACATCCGCCAGGTGACCCAGACCAGCCTGCGCCAGGCCATCGGCATCGTGCCGCAGGACACCGTGCTCTTCAACGACACGGTGGAATACAACATCGCCTACGGTCGCCCCGGCGCGACGCGGCAGGACGTCGAGGAAGCCGCGCGCGCGGCCCATATCCACGACTTCATCGCCGCGACGCCCAAGGGTTACGACACCATGGTGGGCGAGCGCGGGCTGAAGCTGTCCGGCGGCGAGAAGCAGCGCGTGGCCATCGCGCGCACGTTGCTGAAGAATCCGCCGGTGCTGATCTTCGACGAGGCCACCTCGGCCCTGGACTCCGCCAACGAACGCGCCATCCAGGCCGAACTGCGCAGCGCAGCGCAGGGCAAGACGGCGCTGGTCATCGCCCACCGGCTGTCCACCGTGGTCGACGCGCACGAGATTGTGGTGCTCGAAGCCGGGCGGGTGGTCGAACGCGGCCCGCACGCCGTGTTGCTGGCGCACGGCGGCCGCTATGCCCAGATGTGGCGGCTGCAGCAGAGCGGCGAGGCCGCCGCGGACGCCTGATGCAGCCGCGCTGGCTGGGCCGCCTGCCCTACGCGGGCATCGAGGACGCCATGCGCGACTTCACCGCCGCGCGCACAACCGACACGCCCGACGAGCTGTGGATGGTCGAACACGACGCGGTCTTCACGCAAGGCGTGGCGGGCCGCGAGGCCCACGTGCTGGCCGCCGGCGACATCCCGGTCGTGCGCACCCACCGCGGCGGGCAGGTGACCTTCCACGGGCCGGGGCAGGTAGTGGCTTATCCGCTGCTCGACCTTCGCCGTCAGGGCATCTACGTCAAGGAGTACGTGTTCCGGATCGAGCAGGCGGTGCTCGACACCCTGGCGCACTGCGGCGTGACGGGCCACCGCGTGCGCTCGGCTCCCGGCATCTACGTGCGCCTGGACGACCCGTCCGGCCATGCGATGCTGGCCCCTGCGGCGCCCGGCGAAGATCCCTTCCGTGGTCTGGGCAAAATCGCGGCGCTGGGCGTGAAGGTCAGCAATCATTGCACCTACCACGGGCTGGCGCTCAACGTCGCCATGGACCTGGAGCCCTTCACGCGCATCGACCCCTGCGGGTACGCAGGGCTGCAGACGGTGGACCTGCGTTCGCTGGGCGTGGACGCAGCCTGGCAGGACGTGGCGGTGGTGCTGGCGCAGCGTCTGCAGCAACGACTGACGCGCTGAGACGTGGCCCGTCCGCCTCGCCTGCGGGCAGGCAGGACGCCTGTTGGCGTCCTGCGTCCCGACTCAGCGCAGTACCGCCGGCTCGTCGGTTTCCGAGGTGGGCGGCACCACCATCGTGACCAGCAGCGGATCACCGGTCTCGGTGGCCGCCAGCGCGTTGGTGAACTGCGTGTAGGCCAGGGCCGAAGCGGTGGCCGATGCCGGCACCTCGTTGGCAGCCTGCGGCGGGGATGTCGCGGCTCCGTCACCGGAGCCGCCGCAGGCCGCCAGCAAGACGGCAGCGGCCAGTGCCGCGCCGTAGCCGGCATGCCTGCGCAGCCGGGCCGGAAGGACAGGGGGCTTGTTCATGCGGTGCTCCTTCACCGGCTGCCCGGCAGTGGCGTGTTGAGGTAAGGGAAGCCGCTGAGCAGCGGCACCACGGCCTGGTCCACGGCGTCGTGCAGTCGGAAGGTGGTGGCGCCCAGCGGCACCGCCGAGGGCCGGCAGGCGGCACCCAGCGCCAGGGCATCGGCATTGCCGTTGGCCACGCACAGCCCACCCATCACCGCCACCAGCGAGATGTCGACCACGTCGTCCTTCGGTCTGCGGCCGTTCGGATAGCCGGCGTTGTCGCTGCCACCAGCCAGGATGTTGCCCACGATGCCGAGCCGGTTCTGCTGGGCAAACGGCACCGGTGCGATGGCCGTGTTCAACCGCAGCATCTCGGAAGGCACCACGTTCTTCGGCTGGTTCACGCCCTTGATGCCGGTGAGGAAGGTCGTCACCAGGTCGGTACGCGGGAAGTTGGTCGGTGCCGAGTTGGGCAGCGCCAGGGCGATCTCCAGCAGCGCCGGCAATGTCGGGTTCGTCACGTAGTCGGCGAACTGCCCGTCCCCCGAGGGCCTGGACGCGTTGAACCGGTCCTTGTCCTTCAGGCCGATGACCACTTCGTTGACCAGGGGCATGCCCAGGCGCGACACCTGCACCCAGGCGCCTCCGGGCTTCTCGCTGGTCTGGTGGCCCGAGGACGGAGAGCCGTCGAGCAGGCGGGCCTGGCGCAGGCTGGCCGTGGTCCACCCACCGATGACGTCGTCGTTCGCCGTCAGGCAGCTCTTGTGCACCTCCAGGGCCAGGGTGGTGACGTTCTTGTCGCCGATGGTGTTGGGTGCGGCATTGATCAGCGCGGGGTCGGTGATCACTGCCACCGGCGCGTTGACCAGATCGAAGATCGTGCCGAGGTTGACGGCGAAGGGATCCTGCCGCTGTCCGACGAACAGCTTCGCGGGCTGCGAACACCCGGGGATGTTGACGGTGTGGATGTGCTTGGCGGCGTAGGCGGCGTAGTCGCCGATGGTCTTGCGGCCGATGTTGTCCACCGGCTTGTCGAAGCTGGTGCCGCCACCCGCGGCGTTGGTCACGGGCGCCGGGGTGCCCTTGCGGCGATCGCCCCGTTGCACGGTGAGGGTGAAGCTCTCGGCGAGCTGCAGGTTGCCGTCCTTGACGTTGGCGACGGCGCCCGCCTGGATCAACGGGATGTTCACGGCCTTGCCGCCGACGTTCAGGTTGATGCCGCTGCCGTTGCCGGCCAGCGTGTTCCTGAAGCGGAACTGGAAGCTCAGGTCTTCCTTCGCGTCGCCGTCGTTGTCGACATGGATCTCGTACAGCGCGTTGGGATCCATCGAGAAGTAGTTCGGGCCGCCGTAGGGGTCTTGCAGCGGCTGGTAGTTGGCGATCAGCGTCACGTAGTCGCTGCGGCCCGGCTCGTAGCTGCGGAACATGTAGAAGTCGGTGGCATCGACCTTAGGGACCGTGGTGATGAAGGGCGCCTCGCGGTGGCTGGAGGCGCCTGCCCAGCTGCAGGCGGCGAGCAGGGCGGCACCGAGCAACGGTGCGATCGGCGTGGGCCGGCGGGCCCTGGAAAGGGTCGGCTTGAAACGCATGTGGGGTCTCCTGGCGTCCGGCGACATGCCGGGTGCAGGTCTTTACGCAGGCAGTGCCGCATCGGATGCATGGTCCTAGAATTCGGGCTTTCCCTGACCGACCGCCCACCGGCGGACCGCTGATGAGCACCGCCACGCCCCCGGCCTACGATCCCACGGCCAAGCAGAAGTCCCAGGCCAAGACGGCCCGCATTCCCATCAAGGTGGTGCCCGCCGAGGTCTTGAAGAAGCCCGACTGGATCCGTGTCAAGGCCGGCAGCCCCAGCACCCGGTTCTACGAGATCAAGCAGATCCTGCGCGAGCACAAGCTGCACACCGTGTGCGAGGAAGCTTCGTGCCCCAACATCGGTGAGTGCTTCGGCAAGGGCACGGCCACGTTCATGATCATGGGCGACAAGTGCACGCGGCGCTGCCCTTTCTGCGACGTCGGCCACGGGCGGCCCGATCCGCTGGATGCCGACGAGCCGATGAACCTGGCGCGCACCATCGCCGCGTTGAAGCTGCGATACGTCGTGATCACCAGCGTCGACCGAGACGACCTGCGCGACGGCGGGGCCGGGCACTTCGTCGAGTGCATCCGCAAGACGCGCGAACTCTCACCGGCCACGCAGATCGAGATCCTGACGCCCGATTTCCGCGGCCGGGCCGACCGTGCGCTCGACATCCTCAAGAGCGCCCCGCCCGACGTCATGAACCACAACCTCGAGACCATTCCGCGCCTGTACAAGGAAGCGCGGCCGGGATCCGACTACGCCTTCAGCCTGAACCTGCTCAAGCGCTTCAAGGAAGAGGTGCCGGGCGTGCCCACCAAGAGCGGCATCATGGTCGGCCTGGGCGAGACCGACGACGAGATCCTGCAGGTCATGCGCGACCTGCGCGAGCATGGCGTGGACATGCTGACGCTGGGCCAGTACCTCGCACCGAGCGGGCACCACCTGCCGGTGCGCCGCTATGTGCATCCCGACACCTTCAGGATGTTCGAGGAGCAGGCCGCGGCGATGGGGTTCGCGCACGCCGCCGTCGGGGCCATGGTGCGCTCAAGCTACCACGCCGACCAGCAGGCGCACGCGGCGGGGCTGGCAGCCACCTGAGGCGCCTCTCGTGCAGGCCCTGGCGCCCGACGGCGTCGCGCCGTGGCGGGCCGGTCGGTGCCTTACACGACGGCCAGGGTCGCCGGGTGTCGCGGCGCCAGGGCGGGAGCCACCAGCCGTCGGGAGGGCAGGTCTGCCAGCGGTAGCGGCACGGGCGCTTGCGCCTGAGAAGCGGGCTGCAGGCGACGCGGGACATCGGTTGCTCGAAGGTGCAGCTGCCGGCGCGCGACACGCTGCCAGCCGATCTGGTACACGGTGTCGTTCAGCTCGAGAATCTTCTCTGCAGCGCCCAGCAACTGTCCGTGGCGGGTCAGGCGCACATTGGTCAGGATGGACATCGGGTCGTCCTGGCCGACCACCCCGGGCTGCACTTCTCGCCAGTCCCACGCCAGGCCGATGGTGTCGGGCCGGTCGGAGTGATTGGCTTTCCAGAGGGTATAGCCATAATGGCAGCCATATTCATCGGGCTCTCCGAGGACCGAGGTCACCGAATGACGGAAGTTTCGAAGCAGCCCTTTCCACTCGGCCACGTCCATTTCGACGGAAACCCAGCTGATCACGCCCCACGCGGTATTGGCCATCTGCAGCACCTCGGACAGTTGAAGACCGCTGCATGCTGGCGCGCGGACGCTGGCGTGGCAACCCATCAACCTTTGTAGCTTCATCCGATGCAGCTGAAGCGCTTCTTCGATCTCAGCCAATCGACGGACGTCGACCAGTTCGAGTCGCGCCTCGTCGAATTCGCGAACGACCTGGGCTTCGGCCTGGTGGGCGCTGCACTCGTGATCGACGAGCCGGGCAGCGATGCCGTGTTTGTGCCCCTGGGAAATCCGCCCTCGGAGTACTCCGACGCGATACGAAGCCGCGAAGACTCCTTGCGGGATCCGGTGCTGGCCCGCCTCAAGCGCACCAGCGTGCCGTTCGTCTACGACCAGAACACCTACGTCCGTGCAGGGGCTGCCGACCTGTGGGAGACACAGGCCATCTACGGCTACAGGACCGGCATGGCTGTGGCGTTGCACCTGCCGGATTTCCGCCACTTCATCCTGGGACTGGACCGCACTGAACCGCTGCCCACCGGCGATGCGCGCCTGGCGCGCCTGATGGCGGATCTGCAGCTCATGGCTGTCCATGCGCAGGACGCGGCCGTCAGGCTGCTGACACACGTCCCTGTGAAGCCTGCACAGCCGCGCTTGACGTCGCGCGAGATCGAGATCCTGCGCTGGACCATGGAAGGCAAGAGCGCCTGGGCCGTGGGGGAGTTGCTGTCGATCAGCGAACACACGGTCAACTACTACCTGCGCCGCGTGTTCCAGAAGCTGGACGTGTCGTCAAAGCACCAGGCCGTTCTCCGGGCCCTCGCTCTGGGTCTTCTGTAATGCTGTTGCAGCGTGCTGCGTGGCGAAATGTCCCGCTACAAGACTTTGTAGGTTCCAAGAACGCGAAGTTTTGCTCAAATTCCCTCAAGCGCCCGCCGGGCGCATCAAGGGGATCATCATGGGTGACTTCGCATCGTCTGTCTGGGCTCTGATCTGTGACGTTCTCGGCCTGCCCCGAGTCGGCGGCTGGTAAGCGGCAGAGGCGGCGGCCTCTGGTCGCCCGCTATTGCAACGACGCCGGCACGGCGGGCGCGAGATCCGCATTGAAGGTGCCTTGGACGAAAGCCACGATCGCCAGCCTGAGTTGCTGCGCCAGTCGTTCGTCCGCGAGACCGTCGAACTTCATCGTCAGCCTCAGTTGTCCATCGTAATGGGTCAACTCCGTGGCGATTCGGAGCTCGGCCGGAAGCAGAGGCGTGGGTGGCAGACCGCTCATGAAAAAGCCCGGTTGATTTGGCGCAATAGCGGGCATTTATACATCACGCAAGGGTCGCAATTCGTCCAAGGGCCAGTTGTGGGTCATTCGCTGCCAGGACCACTCATCAAGACCCCTGATTCGTGGGGGAAGTTCGCAGCGAGGTAGGCGGCCACACAGTGGCGTCGCCTCGAACGTTTCGCGCCTGTTGTCTTCCGCCCAGTTCCTACTCCGTTGACGGCCGGTGTTTGCACCGTCGCCCGATACCATCAGCTCACCGTCTTCAATAGTTCGACCACGGCACCGTGGTCGGGAAACTTCGTACCCAGCTTTTCCAGCGCCTGCAGTTCCGTCCGTGCGGCCGACTTTTCTCCTGCCTGCACCAGCAGGCGTGCCAGGTTCAAGCGCATCGACGGGTCGCCTTGGGACAGCGCAACCGCCTTCTTCTGCACCTCGAGTGCTTGGGGCAGCCGCTTCTCGGCTGCCAGCGCCAGCGACAGGGTGTCCATCAACGCGGGCTGGTTGGGCATCAGCTCGGTGGCCTTCTCCGCGAAGGGCAGGGCACCCGGCTTGGATTGCTTCACCATGAGCCAGGCCACGTTGTTGAGTGCCAGTGCGTTCTGCGGCTGCAACTGGCTCACGGTGCGGTAGCGCGACTCTGCCTCGGCAAAATTCTTCTGCTGCAACGCGAGGTCGCCCCGGTAGAACACGAAGGCGACGTCCTTGGGATGATCCTTCTCCCAGCTGGCGGCGAAGCGATCAGCATCGGCTTGTCGCCCCGCCTGCATGAACAGCGAGTGCATGCGCACGGCGCCTTCCGTCGAAGGCTGCTTCTGCAGGCTGGCACGGTAGGCCGCTGCTGCGGCATCCCAGCTTCGGCGCGCCTTCTCGACATCGCCTTCCATCATGTAGCCCACCGCTTCTTCCGGACGCTGCTTCTGAACCTGACGAGCGATTTCGATGGCCTCGGTATAGCGCTTCTCCGCCGCGGCGATGTTCAGCAGGCCGCGCTGTGCCGGCAACAGGTCGGGCCGTGTGCTCAGCGCTTTGGTGAGGCTCTTCACGGCCTGGTCTGGCTGCTTGTTCTGCCAGTAGGCCTCGCCGATGGCGATCAATGCTGCCGTGGAGTCCGGTCGTGCAGCCAGCAACTTGTTGTAGCTGGTGATGGCCTGCTGGGGATTGCCATTGAGCATGTACACGCCGCCCAGGGCCTGCAGAAGCTCGGGGTTGTCCGGCACGACCGACAAGCTCTCCAGTGCACTGTCGAGGGCGGCCTTGATGTTGCGCGCGTTGACGTGCTGTTCGATCAGACGCAAGCGCGGCCCGGGCTGCGACGGGTCCACCTGGACGGCCTTGGTCAGGACGTCCACCACGTCGGCGGGCGTACCCCCGACGCGAGGCAGCAGGTTGGCGTAGGTCAACAAAGCGTTGACGTTCTTCGGGTCGCCCTTGATGTAGTCGTCGAAGCGTTTGCGGGCCTGCTCGGGCTTCTTCTCGGCGAGGTCCAGGGCGGCCAGACTCGACAGCGCCGGCAAGTACGTCTTGTCGATGCTCAGCGACCGCTCGAAGCTGGCTCGAGCCGCTGGAAAGTCCTTCTTGAGAGCCAGCACGCGCCCCCGCAGGTTGGACGCGACCGCCTTGTCGGGTTGCTTCTTCTCGAGGGCGTCGACGGCTTTCAGAGCCGCGTCGAACTGCCCGCGCCGCAGGTGAGCACTGATCAACGCCATGTCGGCGACGCTGCTGTTGGCGTCGGTCGCCGCAAGCGCTTCCAACTCGCCCATCGCACTATCGCCCTTGCCCTGGCGAACCTGGCTGACCGCCCGAGCGGTGCGGATGCGGGCGTCGTCAGGCGTCAGCTTGAGTGCCCGGGCATAGATCTCGTCGGACTTCTTCGCGTCGCCGTTCTGCAGATGGGCTTCGGCCGCCACCGCCAGCACCTCGGCACTCGGCGAAGGGGTCTCCAGCAGCGGTGCCAGCGTGGCGAGCGCCTTGGCCGCCTGGCCGGTACGCAACTGCGTCTGAGCCAGGGTGATGCGGGCCAGTCTCAGGCCGGGGGCCGGGCCGAGGGCTGCCATCAGCAGCGTTTCGGCCTGCTGGAAGTTGCGCAACTGGTACTCGGTGGCACCGGCCAGCTGGAGCGCGAGCGGGTTGTTCGGCGTGGCCTGCAGCAGCTTCTGCGAGATCTCCTTGGCGGTCTTGAAGTCCTTGCCCAGGTAGGCCAGGATGCCTTCGAAGTACTGCGTCTGGGGATGGTTGGGCAGCACCTTCTTCATCGCAGCGACCTGCTCGGTCATGGCGGGGATGTCCCTGCCGGCGAGAAGAAGCTCGACCACCCCCTTGTGTGCGTTCACGAGACTGGGCTTGATCTGCAGCGCCTTGCGGAAGGCGTCGAGGGCCTCTTTCTGGTCGCCGCCGGATGCCAGCGTCACGTCGCCCTTGAGCACCCAGGCCTCATGGCTGGTCGGGGTGCGCTTGAGGATGTCGTCCAGCGTGGTCTGGGCTTCGCCGAAGGCCTTGCGGCTGGCAAACAGCCTGGCCTGAAGCAGCAGCGCTGTTTCCGCCTGAGGCGCCAGCTTCAGTGATTCGTCGAGCACCCGCTGTGCGGCAGCGAGGTCGTTGGTCTGAACGTAGGCAGCCGCGAGGCTCGCCTTCAGGTCGGCGAAGGCCACCGGATCGGCAAGAGGAAACTGCCCGTAGTTGGCCAGAAGCTTCTTGCCCTCGCCCTGCTCGACGAGCGCGCGCGCCAGCACAGGGAGCACCTTGCCGCTGTCGTACTTCAGGTCTGCAGCCTTTTGCAGTTCGACGGCGGCTGCCACGGGATCGCCGCTGGCCAGCAATGTCTTGCCCAGCAGGTAGCGCGCCTCGGCAAGCTGCGGACTCTTCTGCAGTGTCGACTTCAGTTCGACGACTGCCGCCTTGGTGTCGTTCTTGGCCAGATAGTCCTTGACTGCAGCCAGCCTGTCGGCGTCGCTCTTGCCGCAGGCAGTCAGGGACAAGGCCAGGGCGGCGACGCCCGCCCATCGCAGCATTTCTGTGTGTTTCATCGCATCACCTCGACAGCAGGCAGGGCGCCGCAGCGCACCAGATCCCGATTCATTTGATGGAAAGACGGTGCATCAGGTCGTAGAGCGTCGGGCGGCTCACGCCGAGCATCTCAGAGGCCTTGACGATGTTGCCATTGGAGCGTGCCAGCGCAGCCAGGATGGCCTGCCGCTCGGCCGCTTCCCTGATGGTGCGCAGGTCGAGGTCCCGCATGTCGGCTTCGCCCGCGCTGCCTTCCGCCGCCGGCAACCCGATGTCTTCGCGCGTCACTCGCTGGCCGTCGGCCATGATGGTGGCACGCTTGATCGCGTTGAGCAGTTCGCGCACGTTGCCTGGCCAGGCATGCGCCTCGATGGCCTTGATCGCATCGTCGGTGAAGGTCATCGACGTACGCCGCTGCTCCTGCGAGAAACGCCGAAGGAAGGCGTGCGCGAGCAGGGCGGCGTCGCCGTTGCGCGCTCGCAGTGGCGGAATGTTCACCACGATCTCGGCCAGGCGATAGTAGAGGTCCTCGCGGAAGCGGGTCTCCGCGATCAGGGTCTTCAGATCCTGGTGCGTGGCACACACGACGCGCACATCGACGGAGATCTCCTGACGTCCGCCGATGCGTTCGACCTTGCGTTCTTGAAGGAAGCGCAGCAGCTTGGCTTGCAACGGGTGCGGCAGGTCACCGATCTCGTCGAGCATCAGCGTGCCGCCGCTGGCCGTTTCGATCTTGCCCGGCGTGGTCTTGACGGCACCGGTGAAGGCACCCTTCTCGTAGCCGAAAAGCTCGCTCTCGAGCAGGTTCTCGGGAATGGCAGCGCAGTTGATGGCCACGAAGCGTCCCGTGCGCTTGGAGGCCTGGTGCAGGCCCTGGGCCAGCACCTCCTTGCCCGTACCGCTCTCGCCCAGCAGCAGCACCGTGGCATTGCTCGCGGCGATGCGCTCGATGGTGCGGCCCACGCGCATCATTTCCGGATCGCGCGTGATGAGCCCCCCCAGGGCATCCGGATGCTGCAGCGACTGCAGGCGACGATTCTCGGCCTGCAGTTCGGCAAGGCGGTAGGCCCGGTCGATGGTCAGCGTCAGCACATCGGGGTCGAAGGGCTTGGCCAGGAAGTCGTAGGCACCGATGCCGACGGCTCGCAAGGCGTTGGCCTGGTCGTTCTGGCCCGTGAGCACGATGACCTTGACCGTCGGGTCGATGTCGAGCATCTGCTCGAGCAGCTTGAATCCTTCGGAAACCGAGTCGGGGTCGGGCGGGAGTCCCAGGTCCATCGTGACCACGGCGGGCTGGTGGCGCCGGAACTGCAGCAGCGCGGTTTCGCGGTCGCTGGCCGTGACTGACTCGAAGCGGTCCAGCGTCCACTTGATCTGCTTCTGCAGCGCGAGGTCGTCCTCGACGATCAGCAAGGGGGTCGTGTTGGACTGGCTCATGAAGCGTTCGGCATATGGAGATCGGAACCCTGTTGCGCTTCGAAGATCGGCAGGACGACACTCACCACCGTGCCGACGCCAGGCTTGCTGTCGACGGAAATCGCGCCGCCGAGTTCACGGATGTATTGAGCGCTCTCGTAGGTACCGATGCCCATGCCGTTGTGCTTGGTTGTGTTGAATGGGCGAAACAGCTTGGTCTTGACGAACGCTTCGGACATGCCTGCTCCCGTGTCACCGATCTCCACCTTCACCTGTCCCCCGAATCGGTCCAACTTGAGCCAGACCCTGCCGTCAGGGGGTGTCGCATCGAACGCGTTCTGCACCAGATGGCCCAGCACGCGCTCCAGCCGGTCGTCGTGTCCGCGTGTGGCCAGCTTCTCCCGCACATCGACGTCCAGGGTCCGGCCGCGTGCCACTGCCGCGGTCTCGAGCTTCTTGATGATCGGCGGCAGTTCGACGCCACGTGTGCCGCCGGGCGGCGTGGCGCCCTCCCGCAACTGCAGCATCAGGCGCTTCATCTTCTCCAGCGAACTCTCGACCGTCAACAGCATGTCCTGTTGGAACTCGCGGTTGTCGTGCAGCCTTTCCGCATTCTTGAGCATGAGAGACAGCTGTGTCACGATGTTCTTCAGATCGTGCACCACGAACGCCGACATCCGGTTGAATGCCTCGAACTTGCGAGCCTCCAGCAGTGCTTCCGTCGCCTGCATCTGCGCCATGAAGCCGGCAGCCTGGCGGCTGGCCGTCTTCAGCAGATCGCGGACCTCCCAGTTCAGCTCCATAGGCGTGCGCGGGCGGGTGAGCGTCACGAAGCCGAGCAGTTCATCGCCCACGATGAGCGGGACCACCATCCAGAGGTTGGGGTTGCCGAGCAGCCACACGGGCAAGGCCAGTTGACCATAGCGGCGCGGCGAGGACCGGTACTCGTCCAGATCGACCACCCATCCCTTGTCGCGCAGGAAGCCGCAGAAGATCGAATCAGCGGGTTCGAGTTCGTCCAGCTGCGGCAGGTTCCAGCGCGCCGTCTGCTGGAAGTGGGACTCGCCGCCCGAGCGTGTCCACAGGCTGCCTCCGGGACATTCGACCATGTTGGCCAGCCCGCGGATGACGAGTCCGCCCACCTCCTGGGGGGAGCTCTTGGTCGACAGCATGGCAGTGAAACGCAGCCACTCCTGGCGGTAGTCATAGCGATAGCTGAAGAAGTGCTTGCCGACGAAGACCTTGAGCCATGCGCGCAAGGAACCCGAAAAGACCAGCAGGGTCAGGAAGATCACACCCGCGAAGAGCAACCCGAGCTGGAGGGCGCGGCCCCACTCGCCGCCGAAGAAGCGAACGTAGTAGCCGATCGCCGCCATGAACAGCATGTAGGCGCCAGCCAGGATCAGCGTGGCTGAGTAGAACGCTGCGGTGCGTGACACCTGCAGGCTGCGGAGCCAGTTGCCCTTGCGCTTGAGCGCCACCAGCAGCAGTGGAATCGCCAGCGCCTGCACGGCACCCCGAATGCTCTGCGCATCGGGGTCGAAGCGACCGAACAGCAGGGCCTCCGAGTACAGGTAGACGTCGAAGGCGAAAACGCACGCCAGACCCAGGCACACCGGCTTGGCGTTCCAGCGCGAGTCCTCGGGCAGGTTGCGGAACAGCTGTTCCGTCAGCAGCAGGCCCAGGATGCCCAGGCTCAGCGATGTCCCCAGCGCCGCCGTCGATCCGTCTGCGAGGTACATGCCCACGCTCATGCGCCAGCCCACGATCGATGCCGCCGCCAGGATCGCCGCAGCAGACACCAGGGGCAGCCAACCCTGGCCACGTTCGTAGCCCTTGGCCAGCTGCGGCCGGACCAGCAGCAGCAGGAAGGCGAACCAGAGCCCGTAGCGCGCGACGTCCAGCGCAGCCGCCACGTAAGCCGGCGTGGCGGAGTGCGAGAACCCGTCCAGCAAGGAGAACGCTGCCCACAGTGCAGTCGCCACCACGGCGCCCAGCATGCAGAAGAAGACTGCGCCACCCGTCGCGCGAAGCGTCTTTCCGCGGAAGAGCACGTAGGCCGCGAAGCCGGTGTGCGTCAGGGCCGCGAGGGCATATCCATAGACGAGCAGATCAGCCCCACCGGCACCCATGCGAGCTCACCTAGACACGCGCCCGGACTGTGGGCTGCGGCGGCATTCTAGACGGGGGGGAGTAGGGGCCGCAGGCGGCTGCGCCCGCCACACATGCCGGGACGGGCCGCAGCGCCTCAGCGCGCGCCCTTGCCGGTCAGCACGACGCTCACCGTTTCCAGCAGGATGACGATGTCGAGGAACAGCGAGTGGTTCTTGACATAGTACAGGTCGTACTGCAGCTTCTCTTGCGAATCTTCCACTGTCGCGCCGTACTGGTATCGAACCTGAGCCCAACCCGTCACGCCGGGCTTGACGCTCTGCCGCACGGCGAAGTACGGGATCTGCTCGGTCAGCTGTTCGACGAAGAACGGGCGTTCGGGCCGCGGGCCGACGAGGCTCATCTCACCCTTGATGACGTTGAACAGCTGTGGCAGCTCGTCGATGCGCAGACGCCTGATGATGCGCCCGACCCGTGTCACGCGGTCGTCGTTGGCGGTGGCCCAGCGCGGCTTGCCGTCCTTCTCGGCATCGGTCCGCATGCTGCGGAACTTGATGACGTCGAAGGTCGAGCCGTTGACGCCCACGCGCTCCTGACGATAGAACACCGGGCCGCGGCTCTCGAGCTTGATGATCAAGGCCGTGGCCAGCATGATCGGTGCCGACACGACGAGCAGCATGGCGGTGCAGATCATGTCGAAGATGCGCTTCACGGTCGAACGGTAGACGCCCTGGTTGAAACCGTCGCCGAAGATCAGCCAACCGGCGTTCAGGTAGTCGACGCGGATCTGGCCGAGCGTCTTCTCGAAGTGCGTGCTGATGTCGTAGACCTTGATGCCGTACAGCTTGCAGTCGAGCAATTGCCGCAATGGCATGCTGCCGGAGCGGCGTTCGGTCAGGGCGACGACGATCTCGTCAACGTCGAGCTTGCGCGCTGTCTCCGTGAGCGTGCCGTCGAGGTTCAGGAGTTCGGCGGCGGGCACGGCCGCTTCCTTCTCGTTCGGACCCGGAACATAGCCGACGATGTGCACGTTCGGGTCGGCCGCCTTCAAGGTGTTGCCCACGACCTGCGCTGCGGTGCCCGACCCGTAGATCAGAACGCGAAGACGGGTGCTGGGCTCCGCCGCCCAATGGGCCACGTACACGCGCCGAAGGATGACACCGGCCACCCCGACCATGGCCGAGATCTGCACGACCTGCCGGTTGTCGAACTGCGACGGCAGCAGGCTGAACAGGGCGTAGGTCAGCGGCAATGCCAGGATGAGCGCGAACGCCGCACGGGCGCAGGACTGGCTGAGCGACCGGTTGTAGCTCTTCTCGTAGAAGCCAGAGGCGCTGTTGATCACGAACAAGCCGGCAGCGAGAGACACCGCGTGCGTGCCGATGAGCGGCATCGAGGTCTTCAGGTTCTCGGCCTGCAGCATCACGCCGACCACGATCACCGACAACACCAGCGCAATGTCGAAGGCAATGCGCTGAAGCGTGATCCTGTGGATGTAGTGGTTGAAGATTCGAATCATTTGTGAATCCGGTCAGCGGTTATCACCGGCTGCTGGTTGATGCATGGGCACCCAGCGGCCTGGATCCGCGACTGGTCCTTGAACTCGTACTCTGCAAGAACACGCATCGCTGTGGCACTTGGCACTCTCATCGGCGTGCCAGCAAGCGGCTTGGCGCAAACTGGTATCGGCTGTCGTTTGCGGCACTTGAGCTGGTTGTCGGACGCTGCCGAGGCCTGCCCGACCTTGTCTTCCCTGGATGCACTGTACGCAGCGCGATCCTTGAGGGGCAACCCCCGCGATAAGGGGGGAGCATGGGCGTGGAGGGGTGTCGTCTTCTTGTCCTGCTCTTCTTCCACCTATGAAAGGCTTGATGCAAGTGTCGTCTTGACCTCGGTACGTGGTGGGATCCATGGAGGCTTCAATGCGGGATTACTTCACAGGGCCCACCCAGCCGGACTCGCAGGTCGGCGTTGCAGGAGCCGACCATGGATGTGGTCATTGCTTCTCGGTGTGCTGTTCCGGCTTGCGCATGGGCCACGAGGGGCCTCTGGCGGCATGGATACACTTGGTGTGCCGAGCGGTGACCTTCCTGCCCGGGCCCTCCGCGACCCCGGCCGGACGATTCTCAGATATGGATGGTGGCAAGTTGATGAAAGAACCCATCGCCGAGCTCAAGGGTGTCGTCAAGTCCTACCGCATGGACCAGGTCGATGTGCCCGTGCTCAAAGGGGTCGACCTTCTGATCCAGCAAGGGCATTTCACCGTGCTCTACGGCCCATCGGGCAGCGGCAAGACGACGCTGCTGAACCTGATCGGGTGTCTGGACAAGCAGGACGACGGAACGGTCAAGGTGGCCGGCCGCGACGTCAGTGCGATGGGTGACGACGAACTGGCCGATTTCCGCTGCGCCAATATCGGATTCGTGTTCCAGAGTTTCAGCCTGATTCCGGTCCTGACGGCTTTCGAGAACATCGAGTACCCCCTGATACTGGCGGGCATGGACAAGGAGCGCCGACGTCGCAGGGTCAGGCGTCTTCTCGATCATGTCGGCCTGGGCGAGCATGGCTCGAAGATGCCGGGCCAACTGTCGGGTGGACAGCGCCAGCGTGTGGCGATCGCGCGGGCCTTGGTCGGCAAGCCCAAGCTCGTGATTGCCGACGAGCCCACGGCGAACCTCGACAGCACGGCAGGCGGTGCCTTGATCGAACTGCTGCAGTTCATGCAGCGCGAGTTCAAGATGACCTTCGTCTTCTCGACACACGACCCGAGTCTGGGACGTGTGGCCGATGATCTGATCGTGGTCAAGGACGGCAAGATCCAGATCAAGCGGCTGAAGGCCACCACCCCTGCTGCCGAAGCCGACGACAGCGAGGACCCGGCGTCGGCGGCCGACTCTCGGAGCGGGTCGCTGGCGACCACAGGCGAAGCGCGCGCCTGACCGCGCGTGACTGGGATCTGCAATGCTGCCACCCACCAGAGGATTCACTCCACCGTGACGATGACCCTGTCACTTGCCCTGCGCAACCTGCTGCGCAACCGCCGGCGGTCGATGGCCACCTTGCTGGCTCTCGCCATCGGGGTTGGTGCGGTGCTGTTGTTCGGTGGATTCATCGCCGACATCCGCTACGGGATGATCACTGCCTATGTCCAGGGCGGTGGGCACTTCCAGGTGCAGCACAAGGACTTCTTCCTGTATGGCAACGGCAACCCCACCGCCTACGGGATTCGGGCCCACGAGCGCATTGCGCAGGCCATCCGTGACGATGCCGTGCTGAAGGACAAGGTCCTCGTGGTGTCGCCGACCTTGCAGTTCGGCGGCATCGCAGGCAACTACGACGCCGGTGTGTCGCGCACCGTCGTCGGTCTGGGCTATGTGGCCGACGACATTGCGCGCATGCGCAACTGGAACGAGTACGCTCTGCCACCGATTTCAACGCCATATGCCCTGCGGGGGGCACCGGCAGACGCGGCCGTCGTGGGCATCGGCCTGGCGCGGACGCTGCTCCTTTGCGAACCGCTGGGCGTGCGCGACTGCCCGCGTCCCGACAACATGTCGCCAAGCGGCACGGGTGCGCAGCTGCCCTCGGACATCGCGTCACTCGCAACCGCAGAGCATGGTGCCAGTGAACCACGTGTCGGCAAGGCCCGCATCGAGTTGCTGGCGGGGCAGGCCCGTGGCTCACCGAACGTGACGCAGCTCAATGTCGTGGCCGCGGAAGACCAGGGCTACAAGGAGCTCGACGAAGTCACCGTGCTGCTGCAATTCGCCCAGGCGCAGAAGCTGATCTACGGTCGAGGCGAGGCGCGTGCCACCTCCATCATGGTGCAGCTGGCGCAGAGCCAGGACATGGCCATGGCGATGGACCGCGTGAGGACCCTCGTCAAGCAGATCGCACCGGACGAGGCTCTCACGGTACGCGACTTCGCCGAGCTGAATCCCTGGTACACGCAGACGCTGCAGCTGTTCGACACGATCTTCGGGTTCATCTTCGTGCTGATCGGTGGCATCGTGCTCTTCACCGTCAGCAACACCATGACCGCTGCCATTGTCGAACGCACGGCCGAGATCGGAACCATCCGCGCCGTGGGCCTGCGGCAGAGCGGGGTGCGCAGGCTGTTCCTGGCCGAAGGCGTGATCCTCGGTTTCGCGGGCGCATTGACGGGTGTCGTGTCAGCCTTGATCATCGCTGGCGTGGTCAATGTTCTGGGTCTCAGCTGGCTGCCACCTGGCAGTTCAACGCCTTTGCCACTGACCATTCGGGTCTGGGGCGAATCGGTCATGATGGTCAGCTCGGCCACCGTCCTGGTTCTGGTGGCCGCCGGGTCCGCGTGGCTGCCGGCCTGGCGAGCGGCCCGCCTGAAGATCGTCGACGCGCTGAGGCACGCATGAAGGCCGGTCGACGCCCCTTCTGCCTGAGCCTTCTGGGTTGTGCCGGCCTCGGTCTCGGGGCTGCGGGTCCCGCCATGGCCCAGCCGTCGCGTGACCCCCAGGCGATCCTGGCGGCGAGCGATGCCATCCGCAACCCTGCACAGCCCTTCAAGGTCACGGTCACGCTCACCGAGTTCGAGCGGGGCCAGCAGGTCGACACCAGCACCCTGACGAGTTACGCCCGCATCCTGGAGACCGGTGGTCAGTTCGCGACGCTCGTGCGCTTCGTCCTGCCTGCGCGCGACGCTGGCAAGCTGATGCTGAAGAACGGCAAGGACCTCTGGTTCTACGACCCGTCGACCAAGGCGAGCGTGCGCATTTCTCCGCAGCAGCGGCTGCTCGGCGAGGCTTCAAACGGTGACGTGATCACCGTGAACTTCGCTCGCGACTACAGGGCGACGGCCGCGGTCGAGGAAAGCATCACCGACGGTGAGCGCAAGCCGCGCAGCTCTCTCAAGCTGGTGCTCGAAGCCACGACGGACGACGCCACGTATGCGAACGTCGAGCTGTGGGTCGACGCCGAGTCTTCGGCGCCGATCAAGGCCCGCTTCATGTCCGACTCCGGCCGCCTGCTCAAGACCGCCTTCTATCGGCGATTCCAGTCGCAGCTGGGTGCCCAGCGCCCGACCGAGACGGTCATCATCGATGGCATCAACCCGCAGGCCGTCACCATCGTCAGGCTGACGGACTACGCGGCGAGAAACATACCGAACACGTGGTTCCAGCGAGACTTCCTGTCTCGATTCCAGGGGGAGTGAGGCATGCAATTTCGTTGTCGCTCGCGCCGCGTCGCGTGGGCCGCAGGCTTGATGGCGGTCTGTCCGGCCATGGCCGCCTCGCCTGCGCCGGATGCCGGCATTCCCGACGCGCTGTCGCTGGAGAGCGCGCCCGAGGCGCCGGCCCGGGCGGGCGCCTCGCCACTGAAGATGTTCGTCGAAGGCGGCATCGGCCGCGTCTCGAATCGCTACGGGCTCGGCAGCGACAACACGCGGCGTGCCGCCCTCGACATCAACTGGGCCGACCGGCTGGGCAGTGGCTGGCGCTTCGGACTGTCGAACAGAACCGATTACCTGCACCCGGCCGAGGCAGGCACCTCGTCCACCATCAACAGCCTGCGTGAGGCCTTCGTCGGCTGGCAGGACAACGCCGGGCGCATTGCCATCGAGGCTGGCCGGGTCAACATGCGGCTCGGCCCCGGCTATGGGTTCAATCCCACCGATTACTTCCGTGATGGCTCGGTCCGGGTCGTGACGAGCGTCGATCCCCTGGCGCAACGAGACAACCGTCTTGGGACGGTCATGTTGCGTGGGCAGCGCATGTGGGAGGGCGGTGCAGTGACCGCCGTGCTGGCCCCCAAGCTGAAGGAAGAACGCAGTTCGGGCTCGTTCAACCCGGACTGGGGTGCCACCAACCACAGTACGCGCCTGCTGGTGAGCGTTGCCGATCGAGGGTCGGGCTCGTTGAGCGGACAGGCGAATGTCTTTTACGAGCGTGGCAAGGGTTTCCAGCTCGGCGCCAGCGGGACGGCGCTGGTGTCGGACGCCGCGGTGGCCTATGTGGAGTGGTCAGGAGGCCGGGACTTCTCGAGTCTGAGCGGTTTCAACGCGACCAAGCCTGTCGCCGAGACGGGGCACCGTCTGTCCACGGGCTTGACCTACACCCTGCCGACCAAGCTGGCTCTCACCGTCGAACTGCAATACAACGGCTTCGCCGCCAAGGATTCGTCCTGGAGCGCCGGCACTCCTTCATCGGCGCGGGCGCTAGAAGCTCATCTGATGCAGACGCAGCTGCGACAGGACATCGGGTCACGCCGCGGTGCCCTGGTGTACGTCACGCAGCGCGATGCGTTCGTGAAGCGGCTCGACCTCGCAGGCTTCGTCCAGTTCAATCTGGACGACAGCAGCCGCCTGGCCTGGGTTGAGGCGCGCTATCACTGGGACAGCGTGGACCTGGCGCTCCAATATCAGCGCAGTTTGGGCAAGGGTTTCAGTGAGTTTGGCTATTTGCCGACGAAACAGGCCGTTCAGGTTTTCGCGACGCTGTACTTCTAACCGCCAAAGAAAAGACCGCAGGTATTTCTACCTGCGGCCTTTGTCGGGTGTTGCCAGCGAATGGTTCGCTGGCAATTCCTTCTTGCTTAGGCGCGGCGGCGCGAGGCGGCGCCCAGGCCCAGCATGGCCAGAGCCACCAGAGCCAGCGAGCCCGGCTCGGGGATCAGGGCGCCGGTCACCTGGCCGCTCGACTTCACCAGCCAGTCAGCCGGCAGGTTGCCGCTGGCGTTGTCGAAGGTCACCGTCAGGAACGCGTCGGCCTTGGTGCCGATGGTGGTGGTCAGGCTGTTCGTGTCGAAGAACGTCTTGGCCGCACCACCCGTGAAGTTGATGTAGCCCGAGCCGTTACCTGCAACGCCGGCGTTGTTGTACTGGGTCAGATACGTCGTGGTGGCGGAGAAGGCGCCAGCGCCGAGCACGCCAGCGACGAAGTCACCTTCGAGGAACAGCGAACCGCCAGAGATGCTGGGAGCGTACTGGTAGGCGCCGAGGTCGCCGCCGCCCGTGCTGCCCAGGGTGGGATCCCAGTCGCTGGTGTTGCTGAAGATCTTGAAGCCGCCGCCCGTCGCCAGTGCCGTGGTCGAGCACGATGCGATACCGCAGGTGACTTCGACGGCTTGGTCGTTCAGGTTGCCGAACACGCCCGTGAGGTACGGACCCACGGTGACGCCACCGATGCTGCTGGCCGTGCCCTTGAGGTACTCGACGGCGCCGGTCTGGATGTTCTGGATGGCCAGAACCGACAGGATGCCCATCGTGTCGGCGCTGGTGTTCACCGAGCCGATGCTGCCAGATGCAGGCAGGCCATTGGCGGCTGCGTAGGTGTCGCACGTGGCGACCGTGTTGCACAACACGCCAGGGGTGTTGCCGTACAGCGTGCCCGAGTCGTAGTTGTCGAACGTGATCTTGTAGTTGCCGGCGGTCAGCGTCAGTGCGCTGGCGGTGCCGATGGTGCCCAGCGCCAGAACGGCGGCGGCTGCCAGGGTAGAAAACTTTGCCTTGATCATGGAGACCCTCTTTCAGGTTAGTGAAGCGGCAGGTGCGCCGACGGGATGTTTAAAGCATGCACCGTGCCAGGAAGGAAAAAAATCGCCTAAGTGTCTGATCTTGAAGGACTTTCATTTGCATCGACTGAACCCCGAGAACGGCTGGTGTAAAGCACTCCGACAAGGTCCTTGCAGGTGCCGCGCTCATCGCCGTTCAGGCTGGGCGATACGCGAATTTGCGTTCGTGGTCGACCGGGGGGCCCCACTGCAAATCCGCAGACGTTTCCACGATGATCCGGCATGCCGTTGAGACCGCCATCGACGCGGGGAGCTTCAATTCCCCTGCCAGATCGCGAGCGGTCTGAAGGTCACCACCAGGCATCAGTTGCAGCGTGATCAGGGTTCCGTCATCCGTGGTGGTGATCCTGAACGCGCCGGTCAACTGGTCTGCGAGCTCGCTGCAAGAGAACACCAACTCCTTGACGGTCTCGACATCAGGGCCCGTCGGCCCACGATCCGCGATGCGGCCTCGCAGCAGCAGCGCGGGCAGCCAGGGCTTGCACCCTACCTTGGACTCGGCCGAGAGCATTTCCGGCACGGAGATCAGTCTGGCGAGGTCGCCCGTCCTGTACCGCGGAAGCAGGATGGAGGCGCTGGTGTCCAGCGCCGTGATGCACAGCTCGCCGAACCCCTGCGGGTCGGGCTCTAGGATCTCGACATGACAGCGCAAGGGGTTGAAGCAGAAGACCGAGGGTACTGACTGTGCTGCTGCGGCAATGCCAAAGTGGGCAGCTACTTCTTCTGATCTTCTCATCGCGCGGCGAATGGCGATGGTCTCGCGGGTTTCAAACAGCAGGTTCAGGCCCAGTTCGCCCACGCCGAAGGAACTGGCCACCAGCCGACCCTCCGTGAGGTCGGCATTGATGCCCAGACGGATCGAGAAATATGTCCTCTGAGCCTCGGTGAGTACTTCCTCACCGACGATCATGCTGGTGTTGAGCCTGTTCCAGTCCACACCCACCGATTGAGCATGGTCGAGCAGCCGTTTCGCAAAGAGCGGATCACAGCAGACGATGGTCTGGTTGAACGCGGGGCCCACGCTCTTCAGGATGGCGCAGGCCATGTCTTCGCGAACGCTGACGTTGGCCACGGCAACCGCCCGTGAGCGAAAAACCACCCCCATCGGCAGACAGTTCACCAGCAGGGTCGAGCGATCGTCGGTTCGGAAGGCGTCCTGCAAGCCCAGGTCGATGTCGAACCATGATGACTCGTGCGGCTTCCGAGTGGTGATGCGGTAGCCGAAAGTGCGGCCGCCCCGCCCCGAACTGGTCAAGACATCTGCGACATCGGCGGGATCGAGTTCGCCAGCCAACTGGTCGAGGGAGAAGCGCCCGAAGGTGTTGTCCTTGTCAAGGACGGGCAAGCTAGAGAGCGGCGTTCCCGGCGCAAGCGGGGGGGGCAGACCATGCTCAGAAAGCAGGATGCGGTAGGCCGGACTTCGCTGGGCTGCAACAGCCACCAAGCGCTCTGCCCTTCCGTGAGACAGCGCCATCAGGCGCGACAGCGGTACGGATCGCGCGCGAGAAAGGATGAACCTTCGCAGCAGTCGAAGGTACAGGCGGCGAAGTTTGGACGTCAACCGCGTCAGCTGTGGGTCACGTCGGGCTTCTGCATCCAGGCGAGCAAGGCGGGATTGCTTTGGCCGACCCGGGCCTCGAGTTCGCGCAAGTCAGCCACGTACGGGGCCACAGGACCAAAGTAGTCTGCCTCTTCACCGATCTGGCGAAACGCAAAATTCATGCGCGACAGCGACCTCGCCAACGGGCGCTCCATGGCGGCATACCAGTAGCGGATGCCAGCCTTGAGACTGTGCTGGTACATCTGGCGATAGAGTGACAACAAAATCTGTGGTGAGTCGCTGCGGCGTTCGCCGTTCAGGGGAGCGTCTGAGTCCCCCGACGAAACGCCCGCCAACATGTCGCCTTTACGTCGGCGATAGTCGCCTCGCACCATCAAACGGCTGATCTCGCCGGACTCTTCGGGCGGGGGCAACTCGACGCCAGCAAACACTCGGCTGCAGTACTGCTCCCAAGGAAATCGCCGTGAGGACGAGTCGCTGGGAACGAGGCGAACATAGCCGACGATCTCGCCGTTCAGATTTTCGGCACAGAAGTGCGCAGACTCAGCATCGTACTGGTCTGACTCTCGGCCATCTGGAAACGCGTCTGCTTCTAGGAATCTGCACTCGATGCAGTAGACCTGGTAACGCAACTGGTAAATGCTCTCCATCATCGTCGTCCTGGTAGGACCGGCGCACTCCCGGGAGACAAAGTATGGCGCGAAGTCAGGAGAGCCATCCGTCGCTTTACCCATTGTTTCCTCTATGCAAGCATTTGTTAGCCGCCGTACCGCATCCCCACCAAACTTCAGCAAGACCGCAAGTATCGGTGAATCCGCCTCGATGCTCAAGGTTCGCCGACCGCGCAACATGTGCCTGCCTACAACCGTGGCGCGCGGTCCACACCAGAAGCAAGAGGTGATGGTGGGTGCGGCCCCCACACCGTCGCCCTCGCCGGCAAGCAAAGTGTGTGTTTTCCGGCGCTTGCCGACTTGGCGCGGCACACCCTGCCGAGGCGAGGTTGTCTCCCGTGGCAACATATCCAGTCTCATTCGGGCCGTCGCCAGGCGCGCACGGTCACCGAATCGCACCGCTTGCCGCGTCTCGGTGCATGGCTCACATCGAAAGAGGTACTGGTGAAGATCTCCATCAAGCGGGTTTGTGGCGTTGTGCTCGTCTGTGCTGCGGCAGTGGTCGTTTCCGGCTGCGGACGCACGAGCACGGACTCCAGCGTCGCATCTGCCAAAGAGCAGATCGACAAGAAGCAGTACAAGTCGGCCATCGTCACGCTGAAGGCCGCCATTCAGGCCAACGGGCAGAACGCCGAAGCCCGATATCTGCTGGGCACTGCCCTGCTCGAGGACGGCGAGGCCGTGGCGGCCGCTGTCGAGTTGGCCAAGGCCGTGGAACTCGGCCACGATGCAGAAATTGCCGTGCCGGCACTGGCCCGTGCCATGGTGAGGGCCGGCCAAAGCCGTCGTCTGATCGAACAGCATGGCGCCACCCCCTTGTCCAAGCCGAGGTCGATCGCCGATCTCCAGACCTCCCTGACGCTGGCCTACAACGAGGAGAGAAATCGAGAGGGCGCTGCGCGCGCTCTCGATCAGGCGCTGAAGGCAGATCCGAAGTTCACGCCCGCGCGCCTGCTGAAGGCCCGGGCGCAGGGCGCCGAAGGCAAGTTCGACGACGCTCTGGCCACGCTGGCGCAGGTTCTGACCGAAGAGCCCAACCTGACGCGCGCGTTGCAGCTTCGAGGTGAAATGCTGCTCATGGGCAAGCAGGACACGAAGGCGGCCACGGAGGCTTTCGAGGCCGCCTTGCGACAAGACGCCAAGTACGCCGCCGCGCACTCGGCGCTCACGAGTCTTGCTCTTCTGAACGGCGACTACGAGCTGGCGTCCAGGCGACTTGACCAGATGCAGAAGGCGTTGCCCGACGACCGGCAGACCCTGCTGTACCAGGCCCAAGTCGCGCTGGCGCAGGACAAGCTCCAACTGGCGCGCGAGAAGACCCTCGTGCTCCTGCGATTGGCCCCTGACAGCCCCGTCCTTCTTCATCTGTCAGGGGCCATCGAGTTCCAGGCAGGCGCACTGGTGCTGGCTGAAAGCCAGCTGTCCAAGGCGCTCAGCCTGGCTCCCCGCGAGCCTGGCATACGCACCCTGCTCGCGCAAACGTACCTCAGGGGAGGAGAGCCAGCCAAAGCCATCGCCATGCTGGCCCCGCTGCTCGATGTTCCCCAGCCCAACGCGCAGATCCTTGGCCTCGCCGCCTCGGCGCAACTGCAGGCCGGCAAGACCGATGAAGCGAACCGCTTGTACGTCCGCGCGGCAAAGGCCGACCCGTCCGATGCCCGCTTCCGTACCGCCCTGGCAGTGGCGCGGGTCTCGCGCGGCGAGAGCGCCGCTGGGTTGGCGGAGTTGGAGTCTCTGGCAGAAAAAGACGCCACGAGCTTCTCGAACTACGCGCTCGTCAGCGCGCGCATCGCGACGGGTGACCTGCCCGGCGCCATCAAGGCACTCGATCCCATCGAGAAGAAGGAGCCGAAGAGCGCGCAAGCTCCATACACCCGAGGTGTTCTCCAGTTGCGCAGCAAGGACGCTGCAGGCGCGCGCGCCAGCTTCGAGCGGGCGCTGTCCGTCGACGCCAGGTTCTTCCCCGCCATGAAGGCGCTGGCCGAACTGGACCTCCGCGAAGGCAAGGCCGCGGCGGCGGCCACACGTTTCGAAACCGCCGTGGCCGCCGAGCCCGCCAACTACCGCGCTCGCCTGGCACTCGTGGAGCTGAAGGTCAGGGGCGGTGCGAAGCCTGAGGAGGCATTGGCCTTGATCGACGAGGCGGTCAAGCTGAGCCCGTCGGCCACCGAACCGCGCCTGGCTTTGATCAACCACCATCTGTCCACTCGGCAAGCCAAGCTGGCCTTGACCGCCGCGCAGGCGGCGGTTGCGACTCTGCCGAACGACCTCGAGATCACGGATGCCCTGGGCCGAGCACACCTTGCTGCCGGCGAACATCAACAGGCCCTGGCGGCGTTCCGGAAGGTCTCGACGGCGATGCCGTCGAGTCCGCTGCCACTGGTCCGTCTGGCAGAGGTGCACTCGCGACTGGGCGACAGCGCAGCGGCCGTGCAGGTCCTCAGGCAGGCACTGGGGCTCGACCCGAAACTGCTGATTGCCCAACGCAGCCTGATCGACCTTCACATTCAGGCCAAGCAGTGGGCTGAAGCTGCCAAGGTGGCGAAGGCGGTTCAGCAACAGATTCCCGACCGGCCTGAAGGCTGGCTGTGGGAAGGCGCTGTGCAGGCTGCCCAGAAGAAGTGGGAGCCGGCGATCACAGCGTACCAAGCGGCCGCCCGGAAGCAGCAGTCGTCGCATCTCACGATGCAATGGCACGCAGCCCTGGACGCGGCAGGCCGTCGCAAGGAGGCCGACAAGCTGGCAGCGGATTGGCTTGCGGCCCACAAGACGGACGTCGCCTTCAAGATGTACGTCGGTGACTTGGCCAATGCGCGTGGCGACTATCCGGCGGCCGAGCGTCTGTACCGCGCAGTCGTCGAGCAGCAGAAGGACAACGGCATCGCCATCAACAACCTGGCCTGGGTGCTGGTCAAGCAGAACAAGCCTGACGCGCTGGAACTCGCAGAGCGCGCCGTGGGGCTGGATCCGAAGAATCCAGCGTTTCTGGATACCAAGGCGCTCGCGTTGGCTGCCCGCAACGATCTGAAGCAGGCCATCGAGGTTCAGAAGCAGGCCGTGGCATTGGCGCCGGAGCTGCCCATACTTAGGTTGCATCTGGCACGTTTGGCGATAAAGTCCGGCGAAAAGGAGCTGGCCAAGGGCGAACTCGACCGGCTGGCCTACCTTGGAGAGAAGTTTTCAGGTCAGGCCGAGGTCATCAAGATGCTGGGCTCGCTCAGGTAGCGTTCACCCCCGCGGATGGCCTTCGCCGATGGGCTAAGGCCATCGACCGTCGCCTGCTCTCACTGACCAGTGGGTTTTGCCTGTCCGCACCCACTGTGCCGATGCACCTGGCGCCGAGAGTGCGCCGATGCGTGGATTTGTGCGCTCCCCGTCCCCGGGACCGGAGCGCCGGGTCAATCGGTTATGGGATCATTTGACGCTCGAGCGGGGTCTGCCCGTGGCTGGCGCCGTCCGTACGAAGTCTGAAGAGGGGAAGTTCGGTGAATCGATTTGTCGTTATGTCTGGTCGTGCTGTTCGCCTGGCGATGCTGGGCGTGGTGTCCGTCTTCCTGGCGGCCTGCGGGTCCAAGCCTGTCCATCCGCCTGCCCCGGCGGTAGCACAGGGCACCGCTGACTATTCGTACATCATCGGCCCGGGCGACAACGTCAACATCATCGTCTGGCGCAATCCCGAACTCTCCATGTCCGTCCCCGTGCGGCCCGACGGCAAGATCTCTGCGCCGCTGGTCGACGAGCTGATGGCCCAGGGCAAGGATTCGGTGACCCTGGCGCGTGACGTCGAGAAGGTCCTCGGCAAATACGTTCGCGACCCCATCGTCACCGTGCTGGTCACCGGCTTCGTCGGTCCGTACAGCGAGCAGATCCGTGTCGTGGGCGAGGCTGCCCGCCCACAGGCGCTGAACTACCGCAGCAAGATGACGGTCCTCGACGTGATGATCGCCGTCGGTGGCCTGACCGACTTCGCGTCCGGCAACAGCGCCACCATCCTGCGCAGTGCCGAGGGCAACAAGCAGTACACGGTGCGCCTGAAGGACCTGCTCAAGCGCGGTGACGTCTCGGCGAACGTCGAGATGCGGCCGGGCGACATCCTGATCATTCCGCAGAGCTTCTTCTGAGTCGGGCAACGGCCAGGCCAATCCCTTTGAGCCACCACGAGACGACGGCACCATGGAAGAAATAATCCACCAGCTGAAGACCTTTGCCCGCGGCATGTGGAAGTACCGCTGGCCCGGCGTCGCCGTGTCCTGGCTGGTCGCCCTCATCGGCGTGGCCGTGGTCTACAAGATTCCCGATCAGTACGAGGCCTCTGCGCGCATCTACGTCGACACCCAGTCGATCCTGAAGCCGCTGATGGCCGGTCTGACTGTGCAGCCCAACGTCGAACAGCAGATCGGCATGCTCAGCCGCACGCTGATCAGCCGCCCGAACATCGAGAAGCTGATTCGCATGGCCGACGTCGACCTCAAGACCGACTCCAAGCTCGAGCAGGAAGCGCTGATCGAACGCCTGACCCGCGACATCCAGATCCGCAACACCGGTCGCGACAACCTGTATTCGCTGGTCTTTCGCGATCCCGACCAGGACAAGGCCAAGCGCGTCATCCAGTCGCTGGTGTCGATCTTCGTGGAGTCGAGCCTGGGCGCCACGCGCAAGGACTCCGACCAGGCCAAGACCTTCCTGAACGAACAGATCAAGCAGTACGAGACCAAGCTCGAGGAGTCGGAGGCGCGCCTGAAGGAGTTCCGCCTGCGCAATCTTGAACTGCAGTCGCCCGACGGCAAGGATTCGACGGCGCGCCTGGCCGAGATCGCAGGCCAGTTGCAGACGGCCCAGCTCCAGCTGCGCGAGGCAGAGAACGCACGCGACGCGGCCAAGCAGCAGCTTGCCGCCGAGCGGTCGCAGCAAGGGCAGGGGGTCAGCAGCGTGACGCAGAGCTTGCTGCAAGAGTCCAACATCAATGTTGCGACCCCGGAGATCGACGCCCGTATCGAAGGCCAGAAGCGCAATCTCGACGGCTTGCTGCAGCGGTACACCGAACAGCATCCCGACATCGTCACCACGCGTCGACTGATCAAGGACCTGGAAGACCAAAAGAAGAAGGAAGTCGCCGAACTGCGGAAGGCCGCCCTTTCAACGCCGTCGGCGGCGGCTGCGATCAGCCAGCCCGGGGGCAACCTGGCGACCCAGGAGCTGAGCCGCATGCTCGCAGGCGCCGAGGTGCAGGTGGCCGCCCTGAGGGCGCGCGTCGCCGAGTACAGCAGCCGTCTTGCCGCCGCGCGTACCGCCATGAAGACGGCGCCTCAGGTCGAAGCTGAAGCAGCGCAGCTCAATCGCGATTACGCGATCACCAAGAAGAATTACGAGGATCTGGTGGCGCGTCGCCAATCCGCGGTGATGTCCGGCGAGCTGGAAGTGGCTTCCGGTGTGGCCGACTTCCGCCTGATCGATCCGCCGCGCGTCACGCCCAAGCCTGTGTCGCCCAACCGGCTGCTGCTCATGCCGCTGCCCTTGCTGGCTGGTCTGGCGGCGGGTCTGGTGCTGGCGTTCGTGGCCAGTCAACTGCGTCCGGTGTTCATGGACGGCAGCGAACTTCGCGCCAAGACCGGCTTGCCGGTGCTCGGCATGGTGTCCCTGGTACTGAACGATACCGACCAGCGGCGTGAGCGCATGAGCCTGTACCGGTTCGTGGGTGCATCCGGCGGGCTTGTCGGTGTGTTCGCCTTGGGATTGATCGCGATGGCCATCTTGGCAAGGACTGGTTGACCCATGAGCAGCCTGATCGAACAAGCCGCCAAGCGGCTGGAGCAACTGAGACAAGCGGGCGTCGAGATTCCTGAATTGCCGGAATCGAATCTGCCCGAGGCCAAAGCCCCCCAAGCCGCAGCCTTCGTGCCCTCCGTGGCCCCTGCGCAGGTGCCAGCGCAGCCGGAGCCCGAGCCGGTCTACATTTCGCGCAAGGTCGATCTCGACCTGGAGGCGGTGGCCGCCGCCGGCATCATCGTGCCCAGCGCGCCGCGCACCCGCATGGCCGACCAGTACCGGGTCATCAAGCGGCCGCTGATCAGCAACGCCATCGGCAAGGGCCCCACCCCGGTCAAGCACGGCAACCTGATCATGGTCACCAGCGCTATGGCGGGTGAAGGCAAGAGCTTCACCTCGATCAATCTGGCCATGAGCATCGCCTCGGAACTCGACCACACCGTGATGCTGGTGGATGCGGACGTGGCGCGTCCGTCGGTGCTTCGGGTGCTGGGCTTGCCGCCCGGGCCTGGCCTGCTCGACGTGCTCGAGAACAAGGCCGAAATGGCCGACGTCCTGCTGCGCACCAACGTCGACAAGCTGACCATCCTTCCCAGCGGCACGCCGCACCTGAAAGCGACCGAGTTGCTGGCCAGCGACGCCATGACGCGTCTGTTGGAGAACATGGCCACGCGTTATTCCGACCGCATCATCATCTTCGATTCTCCGCCGCTGCTGCTCACCACCGAGAGCCGCGTGCTGGCAACCCACGTGGGCCAGATCGTCATGGTCGTGCACGCTGGTCGTACGCTGCAGAGCGAGGTGCAGCAGGCGCTGTCCACCATCGAGAGCTGTCCCGTCAAGATGATGGTGCTGAACAAGTCGCGCAGTGACACGTCCAGCTACGGCTATGGGTATGGCTATGGGTACGGCTATGGCTACGGCTACGGCTATGGGCCCGATGCCATTGCGACGGACTCGCGGCAGAGCTGATTGCATTTCGACCGTACGATGACTTCACGCAGGTTGAACGCGCAGGGACCTGGGTTCCCCAAGGTGGCAGCGCTTGTCGCCTCTGTCGGTATCGCGGTCACGCCAGCGGCGATGGCGCAGGATTCCGGCGCCGGTCGGTCGACTTCCGTTGTGCCGGTTTTCTCGCTGTCTCAGACGGTCACCGACAACGTCGACCTGTCGTCGACGAACCGCAGGGCCGATGCCATCACACAGCTGAGTCCCGGGATCCGCATCAGCAGTCAGGCTGGCCGGATCCGAGGTTCACTCGACTACACGCTCAATGCGCTGGTCTATGCGCGGGATCAGAACCGGAGCGAAATCCAGAACGCGCTGTCTTCCGCGTTTGTCGCCGAAGTGGTCGAGAACCACTTTTCGGTGGATGCGCGTGCGAGCATCTCCCGCCAGAGCATTTCAGCGTTCGGCGTGCAGTCCGCCGGGACCACGAGTTCGAACTCCAACAGCACCGAAGTGCGCACCTTGAGCGTCACGCCCGTGCTTCGCGGCAACATCGCGGGCGTGGCCGAAGCGCAGGCCCGCCTGGTGTTCAGCAAGACGAGTGGGCAAGCGACTGCAACCGGCGACAGCACCACGACGGGCCTGGTGGCGGGTCTGGCAGGCCGCCAGGGTCTGTTCGGGTGGTCCGCGGATGTCTCCGAACTGACCAATGAGTTCTCTGGCGGCCGCAAGACCAAGCAAGGCAGTGCGACCCTGGGTCTGAACTACGTGCCGGATGTCGACTGGCGGTTGAGTGCCCGTTTGGGTCGTGAGTCCAACGACGTGCTGTCCATCGAGCGAGAAGTGACCAGCACCTGGGGAGTCGGCGCCGACTGGTCGCCTTCTCCCCGAACGCAGCTCTCGGCGCGCAAGGACCATCGCTACTTCGGCGACTCCCACAGCCTGACCTTTCAGCACCGCATGGCGCGAACGGTCTTCCGTCTTGCCGACGTGCGCGACAGCAGTTCCGATCTGGCCGGTGAGGGCTCTCTGAATGCAGTGACAGCGTACGAGAACCTGTCTGCCCAACTGGCGCGCATCGAGCCGGACCCGATCCGCCGCGATGTGCTCGTGCGATCGATACTGGCTCAATCTGGAGGTTTCCTGACCTCCGGCGTGTCGCTCTCGAGGCGCCAGGACGCATCGGTGGCGTTCCAAGGTCTGCGCAGTTCGGCAGTCATCGGCCTGTCGCGCTCCGACACCCGACGTCTGGGCGCTGCCGCACCTGGCGGCGGCGATCTTTCTCGAACCGATCGCGTCAAGCAGAGCACCTACTCCCTGACCCTCGGACATCGGCTCGACCCGACCACCAGCGCGTCAGTCACGGCTGCGCTCCTGCGGACGGCCGACAGCGGGACCTTGCCTGGCAACGACCAGAAGTCCGTCAATTTTTCCTTGTCCAATCAGTTCGGCCAGCGCACATTCGTTTCCTTGACCCTGAGGCACGTCACCTTTGACAGCGCATCAGGGCCCTACACCGAAAACGCGGCCATCGCGACACTCAGCTTGCAGTTCTGACCATGTACGAAGCCTTCTACGGGTTGACCAGCAAGCCCTTCCAGCTCAATCCCGACCCGAATTTCTTCTTCGGCAGCAAGCAGCACCGCCGTGCCAAGGCCTACCTCGAGTACGGCGTGTCGCGCAACGAAGGCTTCATCGTCATCACCGGCGAGATCGGGGCGGGCAAGACCACCGTGCTGCGATCGCTCATCGAAGGGCTGAACGGCAGCAACGTCATTGCGGGCCACCTGGTGACCACCCAGCTCGGCGCCGAAGACACCTTGCGCATGGTCGGTGCGGCGTTCGGCTTCCGTGTCAAGGACGTGCCGAAGTCCGAGCTGCTCATCACGCTCGAAGCCTTTCTCATCAGCCAGACCAGCAAGGGCAAGCGATGCCTGCTGGTGGTCGACGAAGCCCAGAACCTCACGCCCAGGGCCGTGGAAGAGCTGCGCATGCTGTCGAACTTCCAGTTCGGCAACCAGGCCCTGCTGCAGAGCTTCCTGATCGGCCAGCCCGAATTCCGCGAGATCCTTCAGCGGCCAGAGATGGAGCAGTTCCGCCAGCGTGTGGCTGCCACGTGCCACATCGGCCCGCTCGATATCGAGGAAACGCAGCACTACATCCAGCACCGCCTGAAGTGCGCCGGCTCTACCGGCAAGCCGGTGTTCGGTCCCGGCAGCTTCGACGCCATCTTCAAGGCCACCGGCGGCATTCCCCGGCGCATCAACTCCGTTTGCGATCGCCTGTTGTTGCTGGGCTTCCTGGCTAATCGCGTCGACCTGACCGTCGACGATGTCAACGAAGTCACCCGCGAAATGGCGCAGGAGTCCGAAGTGCCCAACCGGCCGGTGGTGGCCACTGCGGCACGTCCTTCGGGCGACGCCGTCGCCACGTTGACCGAGGTCGACGTCGACCTGAGCCGCATCAAGCTCGACCCGAGCGACGCCGAGGCCGCCACCAAGCAGCTGGCGGCCCTGGCGGCCGACCAGCGCGGCGACCAGCTGCAGCGTCTCGAGCGCAGCCTGCTGCGCCTGGAGCGCATCAACCTGCAGACCCTGTCGATCATGCAGAAGCTGGTCAACTCGGTTGGCCGACTCCCCGACGAGCCACAGAAATGAACGGCGCGACGAACGATTCACTGGCGGGGCCGGTGATGTGCGTCGTGGGCGCGCGACCCAACTTCATGAAGATGGCGCCCATCCTGCGGGCGCTGGCTGCACACCAGCCGCCGTTGCCGGCGCTGCTGGTGCACACCGGCCAGCACTACGACCAGGCCATGAGCGACCGCCTTTTCACGGACCTGCGCCTGCCGCGACCCGACATCAATCTCGAAGTGGGCTCGGGCTCGCACGCCGTGCAGACGGCCGAGGTCATGAAGCGCTTCGAGCCTGCCCTGGACGAGCACAGGCCCAGCTGCGTGGTCGTCGTGGGTGACGTCAATTCCACGCTGGCCTGCACTCTCGTGGCCGTGAAGAAGGGCGTGCCCGTGGTGCACGTCGAAGCCGGGCTGCGCAGCTACGACCGCAAGATGCCCGAAGAGATCAACCGCGTGCTCACCGACCAGGTGGCCGACCCGAGCGCAGCGCGGCCGGCAATCTGGTCCGCGAAGGCATTGCAGCCGAACGGGTGTGCTTTGCCGGCAACGTGATGATCGATTCGCTGCTGGCCAGCCGTGAAGTGGCGCGTCCTGCGGCCGACACGCTGCGCCAGCACGGTGCCGATCCGTCGCTGCTGGGCGGCCCGCGCGGCTACGGCGTGGTGACCATGCACCGCCCCTCCAATGTCGACGACGCGGCCACGCTGGGCATGCTGCTCGGGGTGCTGGGCGAGGTGGCGGCCGATCTGCCGCTGGTCTTCGCGCTGCACCCGCGCACCCGCGCCAACATCGACCGTTTCGGCCTGGCGGGCCTGCTCGATCCGGCGCGCATGGCGATCCTGCCGCCGCAAGGCTATCTGGAGATGGTCGGCCTGATGTCGGGCGCCACCCTGGTGCTCACCGATTCCGGCGGCCTGCAGGAAGAGACCACTGCGCTGGGCGTGCCTTGCCTGACGATGCGCGAGAACACCGAGCGTCCGATCACGGTGGAGCAGGGCACCAACACCATGGTCGGCCGGGACCGCGCCGCCATCCTGCAGGGCGTGGCCGACATCCTGGCCGGCCGCGGCAAGCGCGGCCGTGTGCCCGAGTACTGGGACGGCCATGCCGCCGAGCGCATTGCCGCCGATCTGTGGACCTGGCTGCGTGCCGAGCCCCGACCCTGAGTGACCATGCGATGCTGGCCCCACCCATCACCAACGCGTTGACGATCGACGTCGAAGACTACTTCCAGGTCTCGGCCTTCGCCCCCTACATCAAGCGCAGCGACTGGGACTCGCGCGAATGCCGTGTCGAGCGCAACATCGAGCGCATCCTGGCGATGCTGTCCGAGCGCGACGTCAAGGCCACGTTCTTCACGCTGGGCTGGATCGCCGAGCGCTACCCGCAGATGGTGCGCCAGATCGTCGACCAAGGCCACGAGCTGGCCAGCCACGGCTACGGGCACGAACGAGCCAGCGACCTCAGCCGCGAGGCCTTCCGCTCCGACGTGGACCGCGCCAAGAAGATCCTCGAAGACCTCGCGGGCAAGCCGGTGCAGGGGTACCGCGCGCCCAGTTTCTCCATCGGCACCGGCAACCTCTGGGCCTTCGACTCGCTGGCCCAGGCCGGTTACCGCTACAGCTCGAGCATCTACCCCATCGCCCACGACCACTACGGCATGCCCGACTCGCCGCGCTTCGCCTACCGCGTGGGCACCGGCCTGCTCGAGATCCCCGTCACCACGCTGCGCCTGATGAACCGCAACATGCCGTCCAGCGGCGGCGGGTACTTCAGGTTGCTGCCCTACTCGGTCACCCGCTGGATGCTGCGCCGCGTGAACCAGCAGGACCGCGAGGCCGCCATCTTCTACTTCCACCCGTGGGAGATCGATGCCGACCAGCCGCGCATCGACGGCATCGACGCGCGCACGCGCTTTCGGCACTACGTGAACATCGATCGCATGGAGTCCAAGCTGCGGCAGCTGCTGGTCGACTTCCGCTGGGGCCGGATGGATGACATTTTTCTCGACAGGGCCCCGGCTGCACCTGCTCATGTGGCCCGAAGTGCGGTCTGATTGCGCCCCGTGCACCAGATCAAGCGTCTGTCCCCCGAAGACGCCCGCGACAACGCGTCGTGGGATGCCTTCCGCAGGCCACGTTCTTCCACCGTGCAGGCTGGCAGCGCGTCCTTCGCCGCGTCTTCAGGCACGACACCTATTTCCTGTACGCCGAAGTCGATGGCCGCATCGAAGGCGTTCTGCCGCTGGCGCACGTCAGCAGCCTGCTCTTCGGCAACTCGCTGAGCAGCCTGCCGTTCGCCGTCTATGGCGGCGTGGCAGCGCTCAACGATGAAGCCGCCACGGCGCTCGAACAGGAAGCGCAGCAGCTCGCCCGCCGCCTGGGTGTCGACCACCTCGAGCTGCGACACGTCACGGCGCGCCACGATGACTGGCCGGTGCAGGACCTCTACGTCACCTTCCGCAAGGAGATCCTGCCCGACGAAGAGGCCAACATGCTGGCCATTCCGCGCAAGCAGCGCGCGATGGTGCGCAAGGGCATCAAGAACGGGCTGAAGGCCGAGTTCGACACCGGCGTCGACCGCTTCTTCGCGCTGTACTCCGACAACGTGCACCGCCACGGCACGCCAGCCATGCCCAAGCGCTGGTTCCAGGCGCTGCGCGACGAGTTCGGCCGCGACTGCGACGTGCTGACCGTGACCGATGCCGACGGCCGCATCCTGTCCACGGTGCTGAGCTTCTACTTCCGCGACGAGGTCATGCCCTACTACGCTGGCGACGACGAAGCCGCGCGCGACCTCGCCGCCAACGACTTCAAGTACTGGGAGCTGATGCGCCATTCCTGCGCGCGCGGCCTGAAGGTCTTCGACTATGGCCGCAGCAAGCAGGGCACGGGCCCTTACGCCTTCAAGAAGAACTGGGGTTTCGAGCCCACGCCGCTGCGCTACGAGTACCGCCTGTACAAGCGCGAGAGCGTGCCGCAGAACAACCCGAACAACGCGAAGTACAAGCTGCTGATCGAGACCTGGCGCCGCATGCCCCTGTCGATGGCCAACTGGCTGGGGCCGTTCGTGGTCCGCAGCCTGGGCTGAACCATGGCCAACCTGCTGTACCTCGTGCACCGGCTGCCCTACCCGCCCAACAAGGGCGACAAGGTGCGCTCGTACCACCTGCTGCGGCACCTGGTGTCGCAGCACCGCGTGTTCCTGGGCACCTTCATCGACGATCCTGAGGACGAGGTGCACGTCGATACCCTGCGCGCCATGTGCGCCGGCCTGCACGTCGCGCCGCTGCACCCGCGCCGCGCGCGCATCGCCAGCCTGGCAGGTCTGCTCGACGGGCAGGCGCTCACGCTGCACTACTACCGCGACGCCGGGCTGCGCCGCTGGGTCGACCGGGTGCTGGCCACCGAACACATCGACGCGGCCGTCGTCTTCTCGTCGTCGATGGCGCAGTACGCCGAAGGCCGCGAAGGCCTGCCGATGCTGGTCGACTTCGTCGATGTCGATTCGGCCAAGTGGACCGAGTACGCCGACAACCATGCCTGGCCGATGTCGTGGCTGTACCGCCGCGAAGGCGAGCAACTGCTGGCCTACGAACGGTCGGTGGCCCTGCAATCGCGCCGGTCGTTCTTCGTCACCGAGAAGGAAACCGCGCTGTTCCGCCGCCTGGCCCCCGACTGCGCGCCCCTGGTCGAGCCCATGAGCAACGGCGTCGACGCCGACTACTTCGAGCCCCGTGCGGACCGCGCTTCGCCGTTCGCAGAAGGCGAGATTCCCATCGTGTTCACCGGCGCGATGGACTACTGGCCCAACGTCGACGCCGTGACCTGGTTCGTGCAGGACATGCTGCCTGCGCTGCGCAAGTCTTGGCCTGCGGTGCGCTTTCACATCGTCGGCCGCAGCCCTACCGCTGCGGTTCGGGCCCTGGCCTCTGAAGACGTCGACGTCACCGGCACCGTGCCCGACGTGCGCCCCTATCTGCAGCACGCCGCCGTGGTGGTGGCGCCGCTGCGCCTGGCGCGCGGCATCCAGAACAAGATCCTCGAGGCGATGGCCAGTGCCAGGCCGGTGGTGGCTTCGCGCACCTGCGCCGAGCCGCTCGACGCCGAACTGGGTCGTGACCTGTTGCCGGCCGACGACGCCGCCGACTTCGTCGCGCGCATCGCCGACCTGCTGCAGACGCCCGAGCGTGCCGCGGAGATCGGCCGCGCCGGCCGGCGTCGTGTCGTGTCGACCTACAGCTGGGAGGCCCATCTGTCGGCCTTCGAGCAACATCTGGCGCCCGCGTGCGCAGCGGAGGCCGTAGCGTGAACGGGAGTGCGGAAGTGGGCGACGCGCGCGTGGCCGTCAAGCCGGTCGATCGGTGGCGCACTGCGCTGCTCGCACTGGGTGTGTTGCTGGTCGGCATCGTGCTGCTGTACCTCGACACCGCCATCGTGATGGTGGGCATCTGGTCGCGCTCTGAGACCTTCGCGCATGCTTTCCTCGTGCCGCCCATCTCGCTCTGGCTGATCTGGCGTCGACGGGAACTGCTGGCCCAGATGACACCCCGGCCGTCACCCTGGCTGCTGCTCGGCCTGGCGGCGTTCGGCGCTGCCTGGCTGGCCGGCGACCTGGTGGTCGTCAACGCGCTGACCCAGCTCGCCCTGGTGCTCATGATCATTGTTGCGGTGCCGGCCGTGCTGGGGCTGGCGGTGGCCCGCGAGATCGCCTTCCCGCTCGCCTTCCTGTTGTTCAGCGTGCCCATCGGCGAGTTCATGCTGCCCATGCTGATGGAGGCCACGGCCGACTTCACCGTGGCCGCGCTCACCGCCACAGGCATCCCGGTCTACCGCGAAGGACTGCAGTTCGTCATCCCGTCCGGCGCGTGGTCTGTCGTGGAGGCCTGCAGCGGCGTGCGCTACCTCATCGCGTCCTTGATGGTGGGCACGCTGTTCGCGTACCTCAACTACCGCTCGATGAAGCGCCGCTGGATCTTCGTCGGCATTTCCATCGTCGTGCCCATCCTGGCCAACTGGCTGCGCGCCTACATGATCGTGATGCTGGGGCACCTGTCCAACAACACCATCGCCGTGGGGGTCGACCACCTCATCTACGGGTGGGTGTTCTTCGGCGTGGTCATCATGCTGATGTTCATGATCGGCTCACGCTGGAGCGAGCCCGACGAGCCCCTGGGCGCCGACTCCGCGCCCGGGCGCCGCGTGGCCGGCCTGGCGGCTGCGGCGGATGCGGCGGGCATGTCGCTCTGGACGGTGGCGCTGCTCGGCCTGGCAGTGGCCGCTGCCGCGCCCGCGGCCGTGTGGGCCCTGGGCCGCGATGCGGCCAGCGCCTCGGCACCTCGCCTGGCCTTGCCCGCCACGCTGCAGGGCGGCTGGACGGCCACCGACCGGCGCATCACCGACTGGAAGCCCATCTTCGCCAATCCGCGGGCACTGGTGCAGCGCAGCTATGTCGGCCCGACGGGTGCCGTGGGCCTCGACGTGGCCTACTACCGCGCGCAGGGGTACGACAGCAAGCTCGTCACGTCCGAGAACGCACTCGTCGACGGCGAGGGCAAGGGCCTGAACAAACTGGGCACCGAAGTCCGCCAGGTCTCCATCGGCGGCCAGTCCGTCACCGTGCGCATCAGCCAGCTGCAGCAGTCGCCCTCGCTGTCCCAGGTCAGCCGTCCCCGCATCGCCGTCTGGCAGTTCTACTGGATCGACGGGCAGATCATGGCGGGCGACATGCGCGCCAAACTGCTGACCGCGCTGGCGCGCGTGTCTGGCCGCGGTGACGACGGCGCGTCGCTGATCTTCTTCGCGGCCGACGAAGACCCCGATGTGGCCAATCGGCGCGTTGCCGACTTCGTGCAGGCCCATGGCCGCACCATCGCCGACAGCTTGCGCAGCACCCGCGACACCCGGTGAGCCCGGACAGAAACACCCCATCGTTGAAGGAATGGCAGAGATGAATACCGTCGCAGTGATCGGCCTGGGCTACGTGGGCCTGCCCCTGGTGGTGGAGTTCGGCAAGCACATGGACATCAGCAAGCCGAAGGTGGCCTCTTGCCAGCGCGGCGTCGACCCCTCGCGCGAACTGGAAGACGAGCAGCTGAAGGCCGCCAAGCACGCCGTCTACACCGACGATCCCGCCTTGCTGGCCGAGGCCGACATGATCATCGTCGCCGTTCCCACGCCGGTGGACGAAGCCCACATTCCCGACTTCAAGCCGCTCATCGGCTCCAGCACCAGCGTCGGCCGCCACATGAAGAAGGGCGCCACGATCATCTACGAAAGCACCGTCTACCCCGGCGCCACCGAAGAGGTCTGCATCCCCGTGCTCGAGAAGGAGTCGGGCCTGAAGTGGAAACAGGACTTCTTCGTCGGCTACAGCCCCGAACGCATCAACCCGGGCGACAAGGAGCACACGCTCACCAAGATCCTGAAGATCGTCTCCGGTGACACCCCCGAGACGCTGGACAAGGTCGCCCGGCTCTACGAGAAGATCATCATCCCCGGCGTGCACCGCGCGTCGTCCATCAAGGCTGCCGAGGCCGCCAAGGTCATCGAGAACACGCAGCGCGACCTGAACATCGCGCTGATGAACGAGCTGGCCATCATCTTCGACAAGATCGGCATCGACACCACCGAAGTGCTCGAAGCTGCGGGCACGAAGTGGAACTTCCTGAAGTTCAAGCCGGGCCTGGTGGGGGGGCACTGCATCGGCGTCGACCCCTACTACCTGACGCACAAGGCCGACATGCTGGGCTATCACCCGCAGGTCATCCTGGCCGGCCGGCGCATCAACGACAGCATGGGCAAGTTCATCGCCGAGCAGACCATCAAGCACATGATCGCCGCCGGCAGCTACATCAAGGGCGCCAAGGTCAACGTGCTGGGCCTGACCTTCAAGGCGCAACAGCAAGGTCATCGACATCATCAACGAACTCAAGACCTACGGCGTCGAGGTCTTCGTCACCGACCCGCAGGCCGAGAGCGAAGAGGCCATGCACGAGTACGGCGTGCCGCTGCACCCCTGGGACGACCTGCCCCGCGCCGATGCCATCGTGGCCGCCGTGGCGCACCGCGAGTTCGCGGCGCTGTCGGTCGAAGACCTGGGCAAGAAGATGGTCAAGAACGGCGCCTTCATCGACGTCAAGGCCGCCTTCGACCAACGGGCCCTGGTCGATGCGGGCTACAAGGTGTGGAGACTCTGAGGCAGACGGTCCTCCACTGCCCGCGCTCGGCGGCGGGGCTTCGTGATGAACGCTGACCGGCGCCCCCTGGTGCTGCACGTCGTCTACCGGTTCGACACCGGCGGGCTCGAGAACGGCATCGTGAACCTCATCAACGGCATGTCGCCGCAGGCCTACCGGCACGCGGTGGTGGCGCTGACCGACGTCAACCCGGCATTTGCGAAGCGCGTCAGCAGAAGTGACGTCGAGTACTTCTCGATGCACAAGCCGCCGGGGCACGGTGCGAAGCTGTGGCGGCCGATGGCTGCCTTGATCCGCCGGCTCCGCCCGGCCGTCGTGCACACGCGCAACCTGGCCGCGCTGGAGATGCAGCTGCCCGCTGCCTGGTGTCGCGTGCCCGGACGCGTGCATGGCGAGCATGGTCGCGATGTCGAAGACCTCGACGGCAGCAGCCGGCGCCTGCAGTGGGTGCGCCGCTTCTACAGCCCGCTGGTGCATCACTACGTGGCCCTGTCGCGCGACCTCGCCGGCTACCTCGAGCACCAGGTGGGCATCGCGCCGCAGCGCATGACGCAGGTCTACAACGGGGTCGACTCGCAGCGTTTCTCGCCGGCCCCCTCCGGCCGCATTCCCTTGCCCGGCAGCCCGTTCGGCGACTCCTCGTTCTGGGTGGTGGGAACGGTCGGTCGCATGGCCACGGTGAAAGACCAGACGCACCTCGCACGCTCGTTCGTGCGCGCGCTGGAACTGGCCCCCGCGCTGAAGCCGACGTTGCGCCTGGCGATGATCGGCGAGGGCCCGCTGCGTGCCGAATCGCAGGCCATCCTGGACGCTGCGGGCCTCTCGTCGCTGGCCTGGCTGCCCGGCGAGCGCAGCGATGTGCCGGATGTCATGCGTTCCCTGGATTGTTTCGCCTTGCCTTCATTGGCCGAAGGCATCTCGAATACCATTCTTGAGGCCATGTCCACAGGGTTGCCGGTGGTGGCCACCGACGTCGGCGGCAACGCCGATCTGGTGGTCAACGGCAGCACCGGGCAGATCGTGCCGCCGGCTGACGTGGAGGCACTGGCCACGGCCCTGGTGCGCATGGCCAGCGATCCGGCCCGTGCCATGGCGATGGGCCGCGAAGGCAGGGCAGAAGCAGAACGGCGTTTCAGCATGCAGGCCATGGTCGACACCTACCAGGGCGTGTACGACCGACTGCTGGGGCGCGCGACGGTCGGGCAGCGATAGAACCAAGGAACCACTGACACCATGTGCGGAATCACCGGCCTGTTCGACACCCGCGGCGAAAGAGCGGTCTCGCA